>ERZ888423.316-NODE-316-length-51253-cov-9.453416_pt1 | contig 51253 bp, 53 predicted proteins | sample MGYA00520523_ERZ888423 | MGnify/ENA primary metagenome ERZ888423 (study PRJEB32303, sample SAMEA104408611) | aquatic metagenome | biome: Brackish water; feature: Pelagic; material: water | place: Baltic Sea | collected 2014-06-08T10:24:00 | depth 30,27 m ... | reverse complement strand
TTGGGGCCTGGGGTTGAGCACCGTATAAAGAAACTGCTTCTGGTGGCGGAGCGCTTGAGAATTGCCCCGGCGCAGGCAGCGGGGGAGCCGTGAAGCTAGGAGTTGGTCCTTCTTGCGCGGGCGGCTGAGGCTGTGACTGCCATGGCGGCTCTGTCGGTGGCTGAGTCGGCGGCTGAGTTGGCGGCTGCCAAGGTGGCTGAGTCGGTGACTGGTCACTCATCTGAAGGTTCCTCTCAGCAGATACGGACTCAGACTATCGCTTAGGCGAATTTTTGGCGGGGAGAGGTTCCCAAGGTTTTTCGGGCCAGGGATGTTTGGGGTAGCGGCCACGCATTTCTGTTCGCACAGCGCTGTAGCTGCCGCGCCAAAAGCCAGGCAGGTCGTTCGTCCGTTGAACGGGTCGTCCGGCCGGTGAGAGAAGTTCCACCGTCACGGCGACTCGCTGTGCCCCCACCACAGGGTGTTCATCACAGCCAATGAGTTCGCGTAAGCGGACCGAAGCCAACACTGTTGCTGGCTCGCCATCAACCTGGCCGTAGTGCAGGGGAATCTTTTTGCCTGTGGGCAAGACCCAGTGAGTGGGAGCCAGTTCGGGCAGTTCGCTGGTTTGTTCCCAACTGAGCTGCGACTGAAGGGCTGCTCGCACATCGATTCGATTGAGGTCTTTGAGTGTTTTGGCTCGGTCCAAGAAGGGGCCAAGCCAGTCGCTCAGAGTCTCGGTCAGATGCTCATTCGACCAATCAGGCCAACTTTGCTCCCCAACGTTGGTGGCCCGCAGCAGTGCAACTCGCGCCCTCAGCGAGTCAGCCTCTTTGAATCGGCCAAGCAACTGCAGGCCTTCCTCGCTCAACGCCTGATTGAGTGCTGCGTGCAGAGCGGCCTGCGGTGGGTTGCTCAGGGGCTGTGCTCCAAAGGTGATTGCACCAAGGCGAGACTGACGAGTGGCAGTAACTCGGCGCTCGCGCGCATTCCACTCGACTGTGTCCTCGGTCAGAATCTGCGCTCCGAGTACTTCGCGAACGGTGTCTTCACTGATGGCCGCACCGAGATACAAGCGTCCTGCTCGTGCTGTTGCTCCGCCGTCAAGATCGGCGACGACAAGCCAGGTTGTCTTGTTGAATCCATGGTCCGCAGTTGGCAGCGCGACCTCGCCGCCTGATCGAAGGTGAAATACGACTCTTGATTTACCTTGGTCGTCGGTCCGAGTCGCTTTACGTTTTCGGGAAATTCGATCAGGGTAACCAGCGAGCAGGAGTCGGCCTAGGAGTGCGTCAATCTGCTCAGAGTCCAACAGGTCCGCGGTGTGGCTTCGGCCATCGCGACTTGCCCCGAGAGTCCTTCGCCATTGCTGAACAGCATGCTGAGCGTCCCCGCTACCGTGACCCGCCGCAAGTTCACGAGCACGCTCCACAAGGTCGATCTCTCCTGAGCGTGAGGTTTCCAATACCGCTACGACTACCGCAGCAAGATCGGCTGCCCCTGCGGAGCGACCCGCCTCGGCAACTGCTGCAAGCCGGGGATGAAACCCAATCTCTCCAAGTGCTCGCCCTTGCTTGGTCAGTCGCCCCTCGGCGTCGATTGCCCCCAGAGCGCTGAGTAATAGCTGCGCTTGATCCACCCCGCGTTCGGGTGGCTCATCTATCCACCGAAGCGATGCCGGATTCTCGACTCCCCAGACAAGCAACTGCAGAAGAATCGCCGAGAGATCGCCGTCCAGAATCTCTGGAGTGTCGGCTATGGGGCGATGGCGGTGTTCGTTCTCTGCCCAGAGCCGGTACGCCACACCAGGTGCAGTTCGGCCTGCTCTGCCTCGTCGCTGATCTGCTCCAGCCTGGCTGACTGCAGTCGTTCGAAGTGCAGGAAGCCCAGAGTGCGGGTCAGTTCGCACCACTCGACGGCGGCCTGCGTCAATCACTACTCGTACGCCGGGAACCGTGATCGAGGTTTCGGCCAGGCTGGTAGAGAGCACCACTCTGCGCTGCCCTGCCTCGTGGCCCTGAATAATCTCCTGTTGTTCGGCGGGCGACAGCGAGCCGTGAAGCTGACGAACAATCACAGATCCAGATCCAGATCCAGAGCGGTCGAGCACACGAGCCACTCGAAAGATCTCGGGTCGACCTGGCAGAAAAACCAGAATGTCTCCGGGGTCAGTTCGTAGAGCCTCTTGAATGACTGCCGCTACTCGCTCCTCGAGCGGATCATGCGCCGAACCTGGCCGGTAGCGAGTCTCGACGGGGTACATCTTGGCCACTGCTTCGATCACCGGCGAAGGAACTGCGGGGGCTGTCTCTGATCCGCGCGGCTGTGTCGAACCGAGGAGTGCCGCAACTGGGCTTGGATCAAGGGTGGCCGACATCACGAGTAGGCGAAGATCGGGACGTAAGGATGAGCGAAGATCCATCAGGAGTGCCAAGAGCAGGTCACTGTCTAATGAGCGCTCGTGGAACTCGTCGAGTAGTACGGCGCTCACTCCGCTCAGCTCGGGGTCGGATTGAATCCGCCGTAGAAACAGGCCCTCAGTGAGCACCTCAACCCGAGTCTGGGCAGAGACCTGTCGCTCACCGCGAACGGCATAGCCAAACAGCTGTCCCACAACTTGTTGGTGCATTTCTGCCATTCGCGTTGCAGCGGCGCGAGCCGCAATTCTCCGCGGTTCAACCAGAATGATTCGACCAGACTCGGCCCAAGCTTCCCCGAGTAACACGGGTGCAACGGCTGTGGTTTTTCCCGTGCCGGGTGGTGCAATGAGTACAGCCGCTCCGTGATCTTCGAGCGCAGAGCAAAGCTCATCCATAACCTCAAACACGGGCAGTTCGGGCACAGTCACTTGCCACAGTCTTGAGGCCCCCGACTCAGACTGCAATGTGATGGCCTCTAATCTGTGCGAATGGTCCCACAGAAAAGTTCTAAGAGGCATTCGCTTCGAGTTGATTTGGGTGCAGCTGCCGTCGCTCTAGTTGCTGCCGCTCTTCTGCTGGGTTGTTCCTCAAAGGAGGAGGTCGTGATTCCCCCGGCCTCGGCAGAACAGGTGACCCTGATTAATTCCGCGCAGGGAAGGGCTCTGATTGAGTCCCCCGAGAAGGTGTTGGTCATCGATGTTCGGCCTCGCGGTGAATACATGAGTGGTCACCTAGTGGGCGCCCAGAGTATTGACGCTGCTGTCCCTGCAGATTGGGAGTTTCGAACAGCCGAGTTAGACAAGGACATTCCCACGGTGGTCTATTGCTCCACCGCTGCTTGTAGCGAGAATGCCGCAGCCATGTTGCTGCGGGCGGGATTTACGAAGGTCTATGACTTAGGCGGGATCGCCGACTGGGGTCCAGAGGATTTGTCAGTTGAGAAACCAGGCTGAGGGCTAGGCAGCGGCCGGACAAGAATCGCCAGGGTCACCCCCGAGATGATGCCGATCACTAAGGCCGTGCCACCTCGCTCGATCCATCCAAGGAACACGCTTGGCACCACGGGCATCCAGATCAGGCCCGCTCGAGGAGCAACCCAGCCGGCCAAAGTTGCAACTGAAACCAGCGGCAAGATGAGCATTCTGAGTTGTTCAGAAAGCCTATGAGCCAGCAGTGCTAGGCCGGCGGCTCCAGCCGCGATGCCCGCCAAGAGCAGCGGTAACCAAGTCTCAAACAGTGGCTGAGAAGCCTGAATTGACGGAACGGTCTCGAAGATTCCGCCGAGCGATAAAGCAGCAGCGCAAACTGAGGCCCCTAATAAGAGCATCAGCCGTGCCGTGCCTCGACGAGCTAAGAATGCTGCCAGAGCAGCGCAAACAACGGCGAGCAGACCCGACCAAGGGAAGGTGTTCCCTAAGTACAACAGTTGACCAGTGACGGTGACTTGTTGATTGTTGACCGTGAGTGGAACAAGCCAATCTTGGGCCACCCTGTTGTCATCAACCACAGGGGGATCACTGACCATCCAATGAATCCGATGGTCATGCCAAGAAACTTTGCCGCCCGACCCTACGAGTTGCCAGTCGGGCGGCGCCTTACTGCTCACATCAGATGGGAACGCTGTCATCTCGCCAGAACCGCTCATTGAGGAACCGCGGCTGGAGTTCAAGATGACAGCCGGGGACCTGCGGTTTTGTTCGACCTTTCCGTCGGCCGAGATTCGCAAATAGGGTTCACCGTCATAGCCAGGAATCTGAACTGTGGCTCCCGGTTGAGCAGTTACCTGAAGGTAGGAGTCTCCGCCAAGCACCTGCACCTGAATCTGTGGGGTAGGTGGGTCGATCTCCTGAATGACCGACTCAAAGTTGCTTGGACGAACTGTGTCAGCAGCAGCAAGCGGTGCAGTCAGGGAGAGGGCAAGAAAACTCAGTGCTCCAAGACAGATCGCTACAAGACTGCGACGGGGGAACTTCAAAGCAAGCACGATGTGCAGATTAGAGCGGCTCAGGTGGGGCTCTGCAGAGTTGGCGAGCATCTGAGGTGATTGACTACTACCTATGAATCTGGACCGACGCACGGACTACAACGTAGGCGAGTTGGATGAGGCAACTGCCGACTCAGACCCGGTTGTGCTCCTGAGGCTGTGGCTTGAGCAAGCCGAGGCCGAAGGTGTCCCAGAGCCGAACGCAATGGTGCTTGCAACTACTGATGCAACCGGACACCCTGCGGCTCGAAACTTGCTACTCAGGGGCCTTGATGACCAAGGCCACCTGATTTTCTATACCAATCACGACAGCCACAAGGGCAGCCAACTCGCCAGCAATCCCAATGTATGCCTGTTGTTTTCTTGGCTCGGGATGAATCGGCAGGTCCGGGTACTTGGCAGCGCAGCGCAAGTACCGGCGCAAGTGAGCGATGATTACTTTGCCTCCAGGCCACGAGAGAGCCAGATCGGTGCTTGGGCCAGTCCTCAGAGCACGGTGATTGATGACCGGTCTGTGTTGGAGCAACTCGTTGTCGATGCAACCGAGCGCTTTGAAGGTGTGCCGGTGCCTCGTCCACCGCACTGGGGTGGCTACTCGGTCCGCTCGACTCAGTTTGAGTTCTGGCAGGGCCGACCAAGCCGCTTGCATGATCGGTTGCATTATTGGCGGCACGGGGATTTCTGGAGCCGGGAGCGACTAGCGCCTTAAGCGGCGCGGCACTCTCGGGATATCTGACCCAAGCTCAGACTGAAAATTCTGTAGCGATTCCGTCACTTCCCATAAAGGCGCTCGCTACGGGCGATATGAAATCCACCTCGTCCGGCAGGTGAATCTGGATGCCGCAGAACACCGCAATATCCATTTCTTTATATGCACCGAGAGCATCGAGTTCGACCCACATCTCGGTATTCACTGCTGTGGCCGCCAACCGGGTGAGTTCCAACAAGTTGTCGGGTAGCTGATCGGACTGGGAGTCAACAATGCGCCTCAGACGGTCGGCCTCGTTATCGTCGAGTCCAGGAGTCTGTGGTTCGAATCCGTTTCGCAGCGATGACAAAAGGGCCGCCATTGCGCCACAGGTTGGGGTGGCCTGATCCTGGTGGCGGCGCAGGCTTTGTCCGATGTTCCCTTCGGGGTCGATCCCAATATGGGGCAGGCCAAACACAATCAGGTGGCCACGATCGTGGTCGGAAGGCACGTGCGACAGGGCTGCGCGCCAGCCCGTTCGGCCAAGTGAAGGCAGGGCTCCAAGGCCGCCCAAGCTGAACGGCTGATCCCATCGTCTTGCCACCAAATCTGGAAATGATTGGGTCAATTCATCCCGACAGACCGAGACGGCAGCGAAGCTATGTTCGCGAGCAAATCCGAGCGGCGAGACCAGCTTGGCTACCCGAGCCAGGTACTGCTCGGAACTCACAGCACCAGGGAACGCCTTGTTGAGGGCTTCGATATGCGACATGGCTTACTAATTTAGATTCCAAGCGTGCTCACACGCCATCCTTGGTGACTTGATGCTGCTGTTCGTCCGCATCTGCACTGGCATCTGCATCGGCATCTGGTTGAGCTGAGCGATCTGGGTGATCTGGACGGGCTGGGCGGAGCGTGGCCGAGATGGCAATGACCGCACCCAAAATGATGGCAGCGGCTAGGGCTAGCTGCAGGCCACCCACTTGTTCAACCCAGCGCTGCAAGGAGCTTTGAATCTGTCTGGCTGATTGCACCACTGTTGAGGACCCACGGGAGTTCAACTCGTTGATCTCTATAACTGCGTAGTAGCTCACGAAGCCACCAGCCAGGATCAAGAACACTGCCGAAATGGTGTTGACATAAGGCAGAATCCGCCGAAAGGTTCGAAGGATTCCCTGCTGCGTAAGAGCCACCGCCAAGGTCAAGATCGCCAGGGTGGTGCCCATTCCGAGTCCATAGGCCAAGAAGGTTGAGAGTCCCGCAGCGAAGCTATTTCGGTCCAGTGTTGTCGAGACGATGCCAATGAAGATTGGGATGGTGCAACTGAGCGAGGCAATTGCATACGAGATCCCATAGATGAACATCGAAGTTAATTCTCTGCCTTCAGATGACATTTGTATTCCGGGCAGCTTTACCACGGGTTCAAAACCTCGCAGCATGGCGATACCAACCGAGATGAGCGCGATTCCTACCAAGATGGTGATGTACGGGAGGCGCCTGCCGATCAGTCCCGAGACAGAGGACCAGGCAAAACCCATGACGCCAAAGACCAATAGAAAGCCCAGCGTGACGCACCCGCTGACAGCGAGTGCTCGCAGCACAGGGTTGCGAACGGGGTCGATTCCGCTGGGTTCGGCACTAGCCGAGGCAGATGCTGATGTGGTCGCTCGTGGTGTCTCGAGTCCCAAGAAATAGGCCAGATATGCGGGCAGCATGGCAAATCCACAGGGGTTGACCGTGGCGACCATGCCCGCTGAAAAAGCGAGTGCAAGTACGGCCGCCACTATGAGGTCGCAATCCCGTTTTTGTTCAGCAAGTCCAGCAGAGTCTGCTCGTTGAGTTCACCCGTGTAGGTATCAGCCACCTTGCCTTGGGCATCAATGATGACGGTTCGCGGAAGGGCAAGGGCCCCAAAAACGGTGGAGATTTGGCCCTTTGGGTCTCGGGCGTTGCGGAAAGTAATTCCTGTTTGATCCACCATCTTCTGGCCGGATTCCACTGTGTCTTGACTATCGATTCCAATCACAGTGACCTTGTCGCCGAGTTGCTTCGACACCTTTTCTATGGCGGGAAGCTCGTTCAGGCAGGGTGCGCAGGTAGAGGACCAAAAGTTCAGCACAACCGGCGTGCCTCTGCCCGCAATCTCTGCCAGTTGCTGTGTCCCGCCGCCTAGGAAGTCCAAGCGAACGTCAGGTGCAGGCGAGCCAACCGTTGCTCGAACCTGCGGATCTGCGACTAGGGGGGCTACGCCAACCCCGTTCAGAACTTCCTGCAAGTCCACAGCGTTGCTCTGTTCGCGTGCACCAGAAGCTTCCAGAATCAGCCAAGCCACACCGAATGCAGCGCAAAGGGCCACCGCAGTAATGGCCAAAAATCCAAGCGGGCCAACGGGGAGACGCCGGCGCGGCTTGGCGCTGGCTTCCGCGGGTACTTGGGCCTGAGCCATGGGGTCGGGTTCTCCGAATCTGCGCACTCATGCAGCGCACTTGGGGGAGCCGGTTGAACCGGTCCCCCCACCGTAGCGATTTTGATGGGGATCCGACAGGTCGGGGGTCTATACGGACACCAGTTTGCGGTGGATCTCGGGCAGATCAACCTCTGGCATGGTGTCGCCGGGTCGGGCTTTGCGAGGCGGCCTACCTTTGCGTCGCTTACTCAGCACGATCTTCCCTGACACGAACAGGTGGCCGCCCCATACTCCGAACTGCTCCTTTCGCTCGACTGCAGCGTCTAGGCAGTCTCTGCGGGCAGGGCAGCTCAGGCAGAGGCGCTTGGCGGCACCGATATCGTCTAGGTCGTCGGAGAAGAAGAAAGAAGTATCAAGGTCTCTGCAACTAGCAACGGCGATCCAGCTATCTGCAGGGACCAATCCCAGAAGCAGGTCTGCTTGATTTGAAGTTAATTCGGTAGTGGACATCTAGGTCTCCTTGGGGGTGGTGGCGGCGGTGCGTCTCACTCTCTATGAGTGCGACAGGGGTGATTTGTGACGTAGTTGGGCTGGATTGGGCTGTATTTGCCCTGTGTCGGGACTGCATTTGCCCTGTGTCGGGACTGCATTTGCCCTGTGTCGGGACTGGGGAGCAGCGTGGCTGCTCAGAGAAGTAGTTTGCGTGGGCACTGTGACAGCGAAGCCAATGACCGGATTCGCAGGACAGAAAAGCCGCCTGGGTGAGCACCCGGCGGCTTCTAGAGTCAGGACCTGTCGCATACCTTGCGGTTACTGCGGAGGGACTCCCCGTCGGGGTAGAACAATCGACACAAAATTGTGAGTGGAATGCGTTGGCTTACAGGATGAGACATGAGCAGCACGCAGGCGCGAAGTAACACAGGGCCAACTGGCTGCCTGTGCTGCTTGTTTTGTCTGTGTTGCTTGTGCTGTCTGGGTCATCTAACTGCTGCCTTCTGAAGCCACCATATTCATGTGGCCGAGTTCTTACTCTAAAGATTGCACCACTCGGGGCAGTGGAATGCAAGCGATTAAAAACCTGCGCTGAGGCGCAGTCACTCCGAGTTCTTAGGGTGCTACCTGATACCTCAAGACTCCCTCGTCGTCGCGGAAGCTCTTGAGCCGGCTCTCATGGCGCAGATGCTCGAGATGGGCGTAGGTTTCGGACTCGGCCATCGGACCCCAAGAGCGCTGCTTAAACAACCGCTCTGAATACTCCTTGACAGGCGCTCCTTCAAGCTCCTGCGCTATGGAATACAGCAACTCAAGTCGATCCTCATGGTGTTCAATAATTGCCGTGACTCGTCCTGAAAGGTCATCGAAGGGAAGGCCGTGAGCCGGCAGAACCTTGGTGACGCCTTCGATCGCTCCGACTCGTTCCAAGGCTGCAAAAAACTGGCTGAGCGAGTCAGAGTCGGGAGTCATTCCAGAGATGTGCGGAGTGATCGTCGGCAAGACATGATCCCCAGACAACAACGTGCCGTTGACGGGATCAAACAGGCAGATGTGGTCGTCTGTATGGCCTGGGGTATGCACGATTTGCCAGTCGGTTCGGCCCAGTCGGATAGTTTCGTTATCCACTACTCGAATCGTTGGAGTGAGTGAGAGCAGGCCCTGCTTTGAAATCGAATCCCAACTGCGCATGTACTCAAGTTGTTCTGCAGGAGGAAGGATGGGGTCACCGCCCCAAGGAGTAGTCCGACCAGGAATATCCGGAATCTCCCCTTCTCCAAAAAGAAGTTCCCGCAGCATGTTGGGCTGAGCAGGTTGCTGGTTGTCGGCTAACTCAATGAGGTCGCCCTCAATGGTGTTGTCACCTTGATCAAAGGGAGTGATGAACTGGGCGTGGGCCACGACATCGCAGTGTTGCTCAGCGCGTAGTCGGCCGGCTCCTCCAAAATGGTCGGGGTGAGAATGTGTCACGAGCACGGTGTGTACGCGTTCCACGGGAATTCCCGCACGCAGCAAACGAGTGGTGAGTTCTGCATGCGCATCTGGCCCAGGCAAGCCAGGATCCACCAGCGTTACCCCTCGGGCGTCTTCAAGTACGTAGCAGTTCACATGTCCGAGACCGGGCAGAAAAATCGGGAGCTGAATGCGCAGCACCCCAGGTGCGACCTCTACTGCGTCATCTTCTGGCGGCAGTTGCTCCTGCTTCATCCTTCAGCAGTATTCGAAGTTGTTTCTGGGGCAGCAGAATCAGCGGGCGCAGTCTGTGCTCGAAACACTCGCTTGCGCCAGTAGCGCATCTCTTCGAGCGACTCTTTGATGTCGTCCATCGCACGGTGTGCCGAGGCCGACTTTGTGTACTCCTTCAGGTCCTCTGGGTACCAACGTCGAGCAAGTTCCTTGATGGTCGAGACGTCAACGGAGCGGTAATGAAGGTACTCCTCGATCTCGGGCAAGTAGGCCGTCAGGAACCTGCGGTCCATTCCGATTGAGTTTCCGCAAAGCGGCACTGTTCGTGGCTCGGGGATATGCGCCTGAATAAAGGCAAGGGTGGCTGCCCCGGCCTCTTCAAGGGTAATGACCGAGGCTCGGATTTCATTGGTCAACCCGCTACGCGCATGCATCTCGACGACCACCTCGTCCATCAGAGCGAGCTCTTCTTCGGTTGCGTGAATAACCAGATCGGGGCCTTCGGCGATGATGTTGAGTTCATCATCAGTAATCAAGGTTGCGATCTCTACGATCACATTCTTGGTTGCATCAAGGCCGGTCATCTCTAGATCCATCCATGCGAGCATCTCCCCACAGTACGGTCATCGCGGCACGAAGCGGAAAGTCTTGGCACATTTGTGGTTCAGGTGACCCGCTATCCTCGGACACGTGCTGCAGGTACCCGTTGTTCGACTTGACCCAGAATTGCCGCTTCCGGAATATGCCAAACCGGGTGATGCGGGGATTGATTTACGTGCTCGTGAGGCAATCACGTTGAGCCCGAGCGGTGGGAGAGCCCTGATTCCTACTGGACTAGCGGTGGCAATCCCGCAGGGGTATGCGGGGTTTGTCCAACCTCGAAGCGGTCTTGCCTTGAAGCATGGAGTGACATGTCTGAACACTCCCGGTCTGATTGATTCCGGTTACCGCGGAGAACTCAAAGTCTTGTTGATCAACACAGACCCATCTGAGCCGTTTGAAATTCTGCGTGGCGAGCGAATTGCGCAGTTAGTGATTCAAGCGGTCGAACATGTGGACTTTATTGAGGTCGAAGAACTTGATGAATCCGACCGTGGCCAAGGTGGGTTTGGCCACACCGGCCGATAACTAGGCCGTACGCAGAGTTGGTCCGTCGGGAATGAGTTCAATCCTGCGAGCCCCGTTTGGGTCAGCTAGCCAAATGATGAGCCGGAGTGGGTTCTGTTCATCACTTGTGTCCCACTCCAAACAGGTCATGGCCTGATCAAGGACTCCGCATCCAGAATTTGCGTACTTCACTTTGTTGCCTTGGGCATTTTGGGGCCAGAGCATGGGGAAGTGCGTGTGGCCAAAGATCAGCCAAGGCCATTCTCCGCTATCGGGCGGACATGCATCGAGGCGCGAAAACAGTCGTTCCTCATCCAAGCTGTCGAATCTGCGGTTCCCCCCGTAACGAGGATCGACTGTAATGAGCCGGTTCCTAGCTCGCCCGCCGAGCAACCGTGCCAAACCTTGCTCATCGGGAAGTCCTCCGGCCTTCGGAATCTTTGGCAGGTCATCGAGGCCAGTGATCAACCAGGTGATGGATCGGCCAAGAGGTGCAAACCCTGGCCCGTTCCACGAGTCGGTCAGGTGGCCATGCGAAATCACTGCTGACACATCTGCAATGTCAGTGCTTGGCTCGGCCCCCTGCGTACACAACAAAACAGTGTCGACCACTTCCGCCCCAGGTAAGTGAGCCGAGGTCAGGTAGTTGACCATCTTGGGGTCGGTATAGGCATCGTCGTGGTTTCCCATGGTGCGCAGGTAGCGGCCCTGTGCACAGAATCTGTCTCGGAGTAAGGAGTAGATCTCTTCGTTGTTTTCAACAATGCGATCGAGTTGCTCTCTGAGAATGGTCCGACGCGATTCCTCTCGGCTCGGCCCAACAGCCCCGGTGAGATATGCAACGTCGTAGACCGCACCCCAGGTTGAACCTCCGACCATCCAAAAATCTTCAACGTCACCGTTCTCAATCAGGTTCCAATCCTGATCCGCGTATCCAGTGAGGACTTCTTGGTAGAGCTCCTTGGTGCCTTGGCGTTCTGGCCAGTCCAGTCGACCAGGAATGCAACGGTGTAGATCAGAAGTAATCAGGTACCGGTTACTTGCTGGCCTGCGCGCCACTCGAGTCAGCGGCAGCGGCGACTCGGTACCTTGAGCGAGTGCATGCAGGTGCTCGGGGTACAGCTCAATTCTGCTCCGCGTGATTTTTGCAGTTCGGAGTGCTGCCACCGTCATGGTGGGGACGGTGACGGGGGCTCCGACAATGCTCAGTGCTGCCTTTGCCACGGCCCAAGCCGAGGCCGTTGCCCCAGGGCCAGTGGCTTCTACTACTGCGCTAGCGCCGGCGCTTGCACCAGCAATGGCAGCGCTGATCAACGTGGGGTCAACCTGATCAGCGGTCAGTGGCCCCGACTCTTCGAGCGTAGGCAAGTCAACTAGGTCGGGATCAAGCGAGCGCAGGACTCGCAATTCGGCGCCGACGATCGCATCGGGATCGGCCTCTGGGTCGATTGCGCCGTCAGCCGCTACCGGGTGCGGTCGATCTCGCGCGTCTGCCCATCGGGCAGCTCGAAACAAGGCGGTGGTCCAAGCCCGAGCGGACTTCTCAGCGAGCGACAGTTTCTCTGGTGCAGGGTCACCTTCTGCAGTGAGATCTGCTGGGGCAAGGTCTTCTGAGGCTGGGTCTTCTGGGGCGAGATCTGCTGTGGCGGGATCTTCGGGGGCTGCAGCCTGATCCTTGTTTGTATCCTCGCTGCTCACTGACAGAGCTTGGCACGAGACTGATGCCCCTCAGGGTGATTACGGCTAGTGACTTTTGTTAGAGCGCAAAGCTGCCCGCGGCCAGGGCTGAGTGCTCGGACTCGCTAGAACCCTCTGCAGATCCTGCACAGCCGTCTCCAAGTCCAGAAACTGCCTCGGCAGTAATCTGATAGTTCCCTGAACTCATGCCAGCAGGAAGCGAGACTGCAAAGGTCGAGTCGAGTGGTTCTGTTAGGTCGGGTGTTGCATCCGTGCGAATCGCAGTTGCGGCACAACCAACTTGGACTCCGTCAACTGCTGCAATGAGGGGGACCTCGGTCACCGCAGCCCCTGAGCCGTCGCTACATGTGAAGCCTTCGGCTAGCACCTCGCCAGTCGCACCCGAGCCTGCAGCGCGCAGCGTGACGGTGACGCATTGTTGCGCTGGTGGTTCGCCAGCCACGGCCACAGCAGCAGAGGGATCGAGCAAAGTAATTGTTGCGCCAGAAGGAGTCTGTTCGATGCTCAAGCTGAGTGGCCCTGGCTCGCTGAGTGCTCGGGTAGGAGCAGTAGTAGGTGCAACCTCGGCGCTATCGGCAAAAACCTGCGAGGCCTGAGACGGCTCTGAAGTATCAACAAGCGCAAAGATGGCAATGGCGGCTGCCATTATTCCCAAACTGCCGAAGGTGGCGGCTCGCTTGGTGTTGCGGCCTCGCCGCATGGCAGTTCCACGCTGCACAATGGCAGCGAACCGAGCCTCATCACCGACGGCCGGATAGCTTTGCGGATCGTTCTTAGACATCAGTCGCTCCGTTCTCGCAAGGTTGCTGGGCTGAGCTAGCTGTCTGGGCTGAGTTCGCAGTCGGTTCCGGGGCAGTAGTCGGGGCTGGTTGTGTAGATGTCTGAGGAGTCATGCGAGTGCGTAGCTTGGTGGTAGCTCGGTGCAAGTGGGTCTTGACTGAACCGTTCGACATTCCCAGAGCCGCCGCAACTTCTTCTTCTGGCAGGTCGATCAGATAGCGAAGCACGATGACCTCTTGTTGGCGGCCAGAGAGATGTTGCATTGCGTCGGTAAGGTCGATTCGTAGCGCTGCTGCATCGCCAGAGGGATCGGTGCGAACCGGATCAACGCCGAGCAGTGGTTTGCGGCTATCCCTGCGAAGGTAATCAACTGCGATGTTGCCCACCACCCGCAAAAGCCAGGCATCTGGGTTGGGGTGCTGTCGAACTTTGTCCCACCTGGCATAGGCGCGAGCGAACGCCTCTGCAGCGGTGTCTTCGGCCAGAGCGGAATCTCCGAGTAATCGGCGAGCAACAGAGACGGCGCGGGGTTGGAGGCGCTCGTAGAAGCTTCTAAACCCGCTTTCATCTGCTGACTTTTCCACAACATGCCTCTTCAACGGTTGGGAGTCGTTCTAGGTTGACACCCGCCAAAAATATTTTTGGTACTGCTATGACCCTACGTTGCCATTGTGGCGCAGTTCGGCTCTGTCCGCTCAGATCTGTACTCTGAGCTAGGTGACACTTGTAGCCGGGGCGTTTTGGGTGATTTGTCTCGTTCTGGTAGCCGCTGGCGCAACCAAGCTGCTCGATCCAACTGCATTGGCAGGGGTTTTGGTGCAGTTGCGGGTTCCTCTAGCTGCAAACGAACGCTCAGCTAGGAACATGGCGCGGATTATTGGGTGGGTAGAATTGCTCTTGGGCTTTGCTGGCCTTGTCGCTGGCGGGGCGGTCCTAGCGGTGGCACTAGCCGCTGCATATTTTGGATTCTCAGTTCTGTTGATAGCTGCTCTGCGGGCATCTCTAACGAGCTGCGGTTGTTTCGGATCACGCTCTGGTCCACCGAGTCGGCTCCACCTAGCAATCAATCTGGGATCAGCCTGTGTGGCCGTTACTGCTGCGGTTGTTAGCGTTCCTGGTGTTGCAGAGGGTTTGTCGGAAACTCTGATTTCGAACGCAGTGCTGTTGGTCTGCGTACTGCTTGGCACTATCGGCATTCTGTTCTTGGAGACGGAGCATGGCTGAGCAGCAGAACTCCGATGTCACCTTGGTCCTAGCGGTGTTCAAGACACATCTTGATGTTGGCTTTACTGATTTTGCGCAGGTTGTTCGGCAGCGCTACCTGAATGAGTTTTTTCCGCGGGCGATTGCAGTCGCATCTGCGTTGCGTGAACGAGAGGGGACAGAGCAGTTTCGCTGGACGACTGGCTCTTGGATTCTTTCAGAAGCCCTAGATGCCGAAGCGAAGAGCGGCGGTCGAGCAGTGCAGGCTGCAGTCGAACGGGGTGATTTGTGTTGGCACGCGTTGCCATTCACTCTGCACACTGAGTATTGCGACCGCTCTCTGTTAGAACATGGCCTGACCCTGTCAGCCCGCCTAGACGATCGCTTTGGCACGCAGACCCGAGCAGCAAAAATGACCGACGTGCCTGGCCACACTCGGAGTTTGGTGTCGGTCCTCGCTCAGGCCGGGGTGGACTTTTTGCATATCGGCGTCAATCCAGCCGCCACTGCTCCGAGCGTGCCCGAGCTGTTTCGCTGGCGCGACCATGCAGCATCAGGCTCTCCTGAACTTCGAGTGATGTATCAGCCCGGCGGTTATGGAGATATTCAACTCATTCCTGGCACGAGTGCGGCAGTGGCCATTGATCTGACCGGCGACAATCTTGGGCCCCATAGTTTGGAACAAGTGATTGCGCGGTTTGCAGCCCTTGCCAAGCGCTTCCCGAATGCTCAGATCCAGGCTGCAAGATTGGATGATGTTGCTGATCTAGTGCGTGGCATACCTGATTCTGATGCTCAGAATCTGTTGCCACTAGTTGATCAAGAAATCGGTGACACTTGGATCTTTGGTGTGGGCAGTGACCCACAAAAAACTGCTGCCTTTCGTGAAGTCTGCCGGCTCCGAAATACGTGGCTTTCCCCATCCGCGCCCAAATCCAGCGCGCTCAGTAGTAGCGATCTGGCTTTAGCGAAGGCCTCGACCCAACTGCTTCTGGTGGCGGAACACACCTGGGGAATGGATCAAAAAACCCACTGGCCCGAGCTTGCCCACTGGACTGCCGACGGCCTTGCTCAGATCAGGCAGGACTCAGGCACAAGGCGCTTCGAGGCGAGTTGGGCGGAGCAGCGTGAGTATCTGGATCAGTTTTGTGCCGCCTTAGAACGAAATGCTCGACCCGGTCATGCGGCCGCAGCTCAAGCCGCAATCCACGCGCTCACGCCGACTCGAGCCGGCACCGCAGATTTGGTTCCAGTGCAGCATCCCATCGGCAGCCCGATTCAACTTGGAGAGTTCCAAGTTCGGCTGAATGCCGACGGTTCGGTGGCAGAACTTGTCGACGGATCCGGCAGGCAGTTGGCGGGTTCGGGCGGGCTTGGCCGACTCAGCGTGCAGACCTATTCCTCGGCAGATTACGAGCGCTGGTTTTCTACTTATAACTCCGGCACAACTCAGGAGGACATGGGCTGGGCAAGATGGGACAACACCAAGCCTGGTCTAGAGGACTCCGGCGCAGCCTCTGCGAAGTGGTCCCCACATGTTGTGGAGGTCTGGCGGGGGACTCGCAACGACCAAGAATTACTGCAGATACATCTTGAGTTCGCTGCTGCACCCTCCGCTGCGGTGTCGCTGCCAAACTCAGCCGTACTCACGTTGCGCTGCCCCAGCGAGCAGTTAGTCGCTGGCGGTTCCAGTCTCCCTGAGAGCAGATCTGTGGAGTTTGAGTTGCAGTGGTTCGACAAAGCCGCAGCGCGTTGGCCCGAGTCAATCAGTTGGCAGTTCGCGCCGCAGGTAGCCGAGCCAGCGCTCTGGCAGATGCTGAAGTTGAACGAGTGGGTTTCTCCGGCAGAAGTTCTGGCACAGGGAGGCCGTCACCTGCATTGCGCAGATCAGGTCGTACACCCCGAGGGAATCGGACTGGAATTCTTAGATGCTGCACTCGTCGCGCCCGGCAAGCTCAAGCTGCTTCAGTTTGAATCTGATCAGGCAGCCGTGTTCGAGCCCGATCTGTCAGAAGGCTGGGACCTGTGCCTCTACAACAACTTGTGGGGAACCAACTTTGCGATGTGGTCCGAGGGTGATGCCCGATTCAGAGTCCGCTTGAGTTGGGACTCTGTCTAACTACAAATCTGAGCGGGAGTGGAAGTCCTCCCGGTCTATCCACTACCGAAGGGGAACACCAATTTGTTATCCCAATGTTCTGCGTTTTTTTGCGGATCGTCATAGATGTAGTCGTACTCGAGGTTCATCGTCGCTTGCTTACCGTCTGTGGTCTGTCCCTCTGAAGGATCACCGTTGTTGTTGATCGTCCAACATTGCGATGGGGTGGTCTCCACGCCGCAGACGTAGTAGCCGGTCGGGGGACCATCGGCAGAGTCGGGGCTTGGTGGCCCCGCACCATAGGGCCATACCGTGACTGGACTGTCCTCGTCGCCGATAGAAGCAAACGGGGTGTTGCAGTTGTCGCCGTTATTTCCGCAGAATCTGATTTTCTCCCAAGTCGTGTCGTAGTTTCGGCCTTGTTCGTGGTCGTAGACGACTGATTTGCGGAGCGGATTCATGAAAATGTTCATGTTCGAGATCGTCCAGTCTCCGAGGGTCACGGCCGCCGGAGCGTCTTTGGCGCCTCCTTGCTCGCAGAAATTCCATCTATCGTCGCTCGAGCCCATGACTCCGATGGCGAACGGCCGCAGCACCTGATTTGGCCCGGCGCCGGCTAACTCGCCGGCGTAGTCGTTGCCCGGCCCACCGTTCAAATACCCTAGGGAATTGACATAGATGTTCTTGATCCAGATTCCTGTAATCGTTTGCGGCTTGGCGCCGCGCTCGGACCCGGAAAAGGTCTTGATCGGGCAAGTGCGGGTAGTGACGATGGCTTGGAAGCCGTCGTCATCGGATGCCGTGTTACCGATGATCCTATGGATGTACACACCGTCGATCGTGGCCGAGGTGATTCCGCGGCTGAACCCGTACGAACCAAGATTGATCGGCGCACCGGCCCCGCCTTGGAGAATCGTGGTCTGGTCGTATTCGACGTTGGCGGAGACCTTGATCGCGTCGTCGTTGACATGCAGGTACGCCCAGCTCACGCTGGATCCGTCGCCGCCTGGCTCGATCCCGTCCGAGGCAGTCCTCCAGTTGCCGGGACGCTTGAAGTCCCAAACTTTGACCGGACGGTTCGTCCTGTCCCAGCTGAACTGTTCGCCGGGGGCCCACATCGGCAGCGTCGGATCGTTGAGTCGGACCGGCGAATGACCCAGCGTGGGCGAGTTCGACACGGTTACTCCGGAGATGTCGATTGCGTCCGGCCCATAGTTTGTGCCGCCGCTGGATGATCCGAGGGCGAGCATCTCGCCGAGGAGGGCATCGTCGCCGGCTATGATTTCCTCACCATCGCCGAGGCCCTCGCCGTCGATACGGCTCGTTCCGGTCACGATGATCTGCTTGTCGTTGCTCAGGTAATGCCATGCGTTGTCATAGAAATACTCGCTGTTGAGCACCTGGCCGTCCTTGGCAAGAAAGGTCTGGTTATCGCCGAGGTCGATGAAGATTGTCTGTTTCGGGCTTGTTGTGATCATCGTGAAGAGTGGTCCGGCCCACACATTCTCGCCTTTGTAGTTCTGGGATCCGATCTGGTCGATCACGCAATCGTCGCTGCTGCCCGTAAAAATTTGATCGGTCTTGGCGGGGACGTACTGACCGGGCGTTTCATTTTTCTTAGCTACCCCGGTAAACGCCTTCGCCCACTCATCAGCTTGTAGCTTGCAAACGATGGTGTCATCTGCGCTGGGTTCGGGGTCCCAATATTTGTCGACGGAGAGCCATACTGCGACGGCTTCTGAGGTTATGTATTCGGAGAAGTTGGTGTTGATATCGCAGTCCTTCGACGCGTCCGTCTTGGACCACGGTATGAGAGTGATCTGCACAGGCTGATCTGTCGTCGGAGTGGCGAGGATCGGCGGCTTTATTACCCCGGCGTCGACCTCCGCCGATTGTGATTGCCGAAAGGCCGTCGAACATGCGCCGGCGTCGCCGACGAGGACTTTTATCTCGGTGACGTCAACGCCTGCTTCGACAATGTATTGGTAGGTGTTGAGCTGATCGAACGAGAACTCTTTCGTCTGGTCGCCGACCGTGGCTTTCGTTGTCCAGGCGCCGTCGTTCATGCCCGAGCGGACGTAACGTCGCGGCTCGACCGGGTCAAGCTCGCCGCCCGAGGTCGATACCGTCACTTCGATACTGTCCGACACGCTCGTTGCTGGGTCCGAGGAACTATCCGAGGAACTATCCGAGGAAGGATCCGCTGGATTGTCCGACACACAGCCGACTGTCAAGAGGGCCAGTACCATCAAGGTTGCAAAACTAGAAGCTCTGCGAGGAGTGAACATGACCGAAAGCTACTCGATCTGCGTCTGCCTGATCAGCGAAGCCCGACCCGGTAGTAGCCGATCGGGCTGTACAGGAACAGACAACCTCAGATTGGTGGGCCCCGTGGGGATCGAACCCACGACCGATGGATTAAAAGTCCACTGCTCTACCAACTGAGCTAGAGGCCCGCCCGATCAGAATAACCCCCAACCGAAGCAGTCCGAAAACGCAGTGCTGGTTTCAGCGAGGGCTCGGATTAGGGATTCAAAATTTCAGAGGTGCAACCAGGCTCCAAGCTGCCATCAAAACTTGCTGTGATGAACTTGTCCAAGGGCGATCCGGTGAACACCAAATCCGCTGGTGATTTGGACAATCCTGCTGCTGCGATCTGACCTGGAATCGCAAGGTGGCCAGCCGGGCTGGATTGGCCGTCCTTGCGAAACGCAGAGAGTTGCAGGTGACCCTTGTCGCCGCTCGCAGGGCAATAGACCTGGGTACTGAGGGTGTCGTACAGAGCTGAACTCATGCAGTTCGATGCATCGGGAACTTCTGCCTTTGACTCGCCCTTAGGCGGGATGCAGTGAATGACTGGATCGTTTGCACCTTGGGCGATCATCAGCGGCAGCGGAGTTCCGTTCCAACTCGGAAACTTGGGGAATGGGTTCTCGCCAAGTGGGCCGGGGATGTTCCAGCGAATCCAACTGCACCAGGCGGTGATCGACGGCTCGGTTGCTTCTGCGCAGGTTTTGTCAGCACCGCCGGGAAAGAACTGATCGGCCTTGTACTCCTCGGGCAGGTTCCACAGCGAGGGCGTCAACATCTTGTTTGTTGCAGCGTCGCGATACGGCGCAACCAGCTTCTTTACCTTTTGAGAGTCTGATCCGCTCAAGCACAGCGGCATGATCGCAGCGATCGTGCCTGCACCTTGATCAGTGGCGATCGTGCTCAGATCAAGGTTGCTGGCTTCTGCTGGAAAGGCAGGAAACTCGGCGTTTTCGGAGGGGGTTCCGCGGGCCGAGAATTGAGCCCATGAACCAAAAATATATGAGAACAGGGCCGGTCCCACTTGAAGTTCGAGCGCACCGATGGGAAGCCCGATGAGCTGTATGGAGCGATGCATCTCCCAGTCGGCCAAGCCTTGGCCAAATTCGACACCGGGCTGAAGCTTGGGTTGAGCCAGCAAGTTTGCAGCAGGTGCTTCGATTGCAGCCCCGCGCAACCGAAGCGGAGTTGCTGCTGGATTCGGAGTCGCCGCTAGATAGGTCTCGTAGAGCTGGGCAGTCCACATGGCCGCATGGCCACCTTGGGAATGCCCTAGAGAGACAGTGTCATAAGTAGTTGGAAGTGGGTCACTCGATGTTGCATCGCGGCTGGGCCCGAACTCCTTCGCCATGAGTTGTGTTGTGGCGCGGGCGGCGTCGATGACGTTTGATGCAGCAACCTTGCCCAAGATGTAGGTGTTGTTTGGCTGGTAGTCGGTGGTTGAGACAACCCAACCGCGATTCACAGCGGTTTGCAGAAGGCCATCCGCTGGGCTCCCTACGCGAGCACCAGGCCCAGCGCCCCAGGCGACTGCTCCAATGCCGCCGGCCATCTTCCCCCAAAAAGCTGTCACCGGATTCGATGAGGGCAAGCAGGCCTGTTGTAAGCCAATGGTTCCGTGCGCCCAAGTCAGCATGTGGCCAACGCCATCTACCGCGGCTGGACCACCCTCGGGGGCAGCAGCCATGCCACAGACCAATTGCAGGTCGGTCTCGTCAAAGCCAGTCGAGACATACAGGATTCGCCAGACCTTGGCGCTCGTGGGGTAACCCTTCGAGGTTCCGAACTCGTCTTGCAGATTGACTGCCGCAATCAAGTCCCCTGGTTGGGCACCATCTGGGACTGTCCCACCCACACCATTTTCACCCGAGCAGGGCGCTGTGGGGGCACCGATCGGAACCGTAGTAGTCGGCCCGTTCGTAGGAATTTGCCCAAGTAGCGTCGAACTAGCGTCTTGGTTCGAGCTACAACTCGTTGCGAACAGTCCCACAACGAGCAGTGCAGGCGCCGTAATGCGAAGGAGTCTTGTTCTGGAGAAGTTCATTTTGCTAGCTCCCGCTGATGCCACATAGTCCCTCAGCGTACTCAGTTCCGCTACGACTCCTGTTGGACGGAGCAGTTGCAACAATCAAAGGTTCGGGTCAAGGGTCAGAAATGAGCTAGTTAAAGTTTGGAGCGCCGCGAAGAGACCGTTTGAACTCGGCCAGCCCCGGCGTCCGGGCCACAATCCACATTGCGTCCCAGAGTTGTAGCGCTTCTTCCCCACGAGGAATCCGATTGATCACGGGCCCAAACAGAGTTGCTTCATTCGGGCGAGTCGTATCAAAGGTGATGATGGGAGTGCCCACGTCCTTGCCAGTTCGCTCGAACGCAAGGTCACTCTCGGCTCGCACCACCACGTCAAACTCTTCTTGATCTGCAGCTGCTGCAATCTCAGGGGACAAGTTCGCTGCGGCGATGATCTCGCTCACTACGTTCGCCGGGTCGGCGGGGCCGTCAGCCGACCAGAAAGCTGCGGAGCGGCCCCCCTTGTGCAGCAGGTTTCCGCAGGCGGTGTAGAACTCGCCTACGGCCTCGTTCCCGGACTCTTGACGAATCGCAGCGGCGATACGCAACAACGAGGATCCTGCCGCTGCCACGGCTTGAAAGCCCGGTGGAGCAGGTTCAATTCCCAGCTCAGCGGCCTCTTCCGGAGTTGCGTTCAGGCGCACCTCGTTGATCATGGCGAGTGAGATAAACCTCCACTCAACTGACAGGGTTCGTTGTTCGGCAACCTCAGTGACCCATCGGCTGGTGATCCAAGCCCAAGGGCATAGTGGGTCAAAGAAGAATTCAATATCTGCCATAACTACAAAAGTTACTGTACGGTTCGAAAATTATGGGTACAGGGTTTGGCAAGCTTGACGAGCGCACACCGGTGCTGATTGCAGTCGGAACGGCGCATCACCGAGTCAGCCCGGAGTCCTCTCAACCTGCCGGCACGGACGAGATCGATGCCCTAGCAATGATGGAATTGGCTGCTCGCTCGGCACTGAGTCAAGCAGTGCCGGCAAGTCGGCTTTCTCAACTGCTTCGGAACATTTCTCTGGTCGCAGTCCCCGAGGGGGATTGGAAGTACGCAAACCCGGCCCGCTCCGTTGCAGCACGCTTGGGCTGTGAATCGGCACGAACGGTTCGAGTTGAAATTGGTGTGCCTCAACATGCTCCGATCCGGGCGGCATTGTTAGGTATCCAATCAGGGCAGATGCAAGCAGCCCTGATTGTGGGCGGCGAGGCCAAAGCCACCCAGCTCAGCATCGAGCGTGCGGGTGGGATTGCCCCCGGCTCGAGTCCAGTTGGCACAGGGCTTGATGGCACAGGGCTTGATGGGGCATGGTTTGATGGCACAGGGCTTGATGGGGCAGCGCCTGATGAACGTTGGACGCCCGAGGGCGAGATCATGGCCGAGGCCGAAATCGCTGCCGGAATCTGGTCGGCCGTGGAGCAGTACGCCTGCATCGATGCAGCACTGAGGTATTCCGAGGGGCAGTCGGTACCCGATCATCTTGATTCGATTGCCTCGCTGTGGCAGCAGTTCAATCAGGTTGCATCGCTCAATGCAGATGCTGCTTTTGGCACTCCCCGTTCAGCAGAGTTTTTGCGCGTTGCAGGCCCAGGAAACCGGCCCCTGGCCTTCCCCTACGCCAAGTGGCACAGCACGCAGTGGGCGGTGGATCAGGCAGCAGCCATGGTGTTGTGCTCAGTCGGCCTTGCCCGAGAACTTGGCGTGCCAACCGATCAGTTGGTCTTTCCACGAGTAGCGCTCGAATCCTCGTTGTCGGTCTCGCTGACCAAACGAGCAGAGATGGGTCGTTGGCCAGCGATGAAGGTGCTCGGCGATGCCGCAGCGGCACACCTGCAGCAACCGCTCAGTCAGGTGAAATACGCCGAGGTATACAGCTGCTTCCCAGCAGCAGTTCGGGTGCAGCAACGAGAACTCGGCTTGGCTCAAGATCAAGCTCCCACACTGATCGGCGGCATGGCTTTTGCGGGCGGACCGTTCAACAACTTCACGTATCAGGCCACCGCTGCGATGGTGGATCAACTGCGCCAGGACCCTGGTTCGCTTGGTCTGGTGACCACAGTCTCGGGCTTATTGACCAAGCCGGCCTTGGCAGTCTGGTCGACGGAGCCGGGGGAGGTGCTGATTGCAGACCTAGGTGCCCAAGCCGCTGCGGCCACGGCTGTTCGAGAGGTCACCAATCAGGGCTCGGGCCTTGCAAGCATTGCCTCCTACACGGTGACCTACGCCGGGACCGATCCCTCCTCGGCATTTGTGATTGCTGACCTTGCCGATGGGCGACGCTGGATTGGTACCAGTACCGACTCCGATCTTCTCTCAGAGGGAGTGACTGCTGAACTGATCGGCCGGCAGGTAATCGTTACCGGCAGTTCCTGCGAGTTTGCCGACTGACCCGCGATCGATACGCGTCTGGAGCGGTTTTTCGACACATACTGTCGAAAAACCGCTCCAGACGCGCAGTGCAGATCGCGACCGGCTGACTAAGCGGCGGTCAGTTTGCCCAACTTTTAGGATTCGGTCGGAGCTTGGCCGAAGTACTTCTCGTGCAACCTGTCGTAGCTGCCGTCGGCCTTGGCCGAGGCAAGACCCTTGTTGAAGAGGTCAAGAGTGGCGGCGTCGCCTTTCTTGACCACAATCCCGTATTTCTCTCCTGTGGGAATGCGCTCTGAGATGGACACGTTGTCGTTCTGTGTCGCTCGATAGGCGTTAATTGGGTAGTCCTGGACAATGGCGTCAATCGTTCCGGACTCGAGTGCCGCAAACAGGTCGGTAGCGCTTGGCAGCGCAGTTACGGTTGCGCCAGATGGAGTGTTGTTGTTGACGAACTCCTCCCCTGTAGATGCCGATTGAACACCGATGTTCTTGCCGGCGAGGTCGGTAAGAGTCGTATAGGTGCCGGCGTTCTCTTTCAGCACCAAGAGGGACTGATCCGAGTCGAAGTACGGCTCGGAGAAGTCCATGGTTTTTTTGCGCTCCTCGGTAATGGTCACCGAAGACACAACGGCATCACAGTTGCCAGCATCCATCGCAGCAAAGATGCCATCGAACGGCGTGACCTCTACCGAGAGGTTCCTGTCGGCACCGTCTGCAATCTGCTGCGCAAGATCAATATCGAACCCGGTGTAGCCACTCGGTGTCTTTTCTGTGGTTGCCTCAAACTCCATTGGTTCGTAAGGGATGTCAGAGCAAAGAATCAGGTCTTTGCCACTGGCACTGGTTGGAACCGCTGCATCGTCGCTGTTGCTGCTGCAGGCCGATAGAGCAAAACCTGCGACAAGAAGAATGGCTGAAGCGCGAAGTACCTGAGGACTCATTGGTTTCCTTTCAAGACGTCTTGCGAGAGTATCGCCGAGACTGACGGACACGCGTCTGGAGCGCTATTTCGACAGTATGTGTCGAAAAACCGCTCCAGACGCGCAGTGCTGACCTGCAGTGCAGACGCAAAGTGCAGACCGCGGCCGGCTACATCTTGGGGGTGTCGTCGAGCCCGTCGTTCATGCCTTTGTACATCGGATAAACGCTTCGGTGCTTGTCATAAGTCCTGTAAACCCCTGTAGATAAAGGGTCTTGAGATGAGCCTGTTTTTGCTGGCCCTAATCTGGCCCAGAAAGCTGGTGCTTCCCACTCTCTGTGGCTGTTCCTGGCTGCAATGCTGGACGGGGTAGGCCGGCTGGCAGAGGCCGGCTGGGGTGTGGGCATTGTGGTTTGAGGTTGAGTGTGGTCTGCTACCTGTGGGGTTTGGAGGGGATGATGTTTCCGGTTCGCTGGTTGCGTTGTTCTCGAAGGTTGGGGAGAGGAATCTGAGATGGTTAAGTTTCGCCATTTGTTTGCAGTTGTTGCTTGTGGGGGCTTGCTTGCAGTTGTTGCGTGCGCACCTCCGGTAGCCCTACCGGGCACAACAACAACGACGACGACAACTTCGACGGTTGCACCAACAACGACAACTTCGACACTTCCTGTAGCAACCACGACCACAACCACAACCACGACCACCACCACAACAACAACGACGACTTCCACGACTATGCCGCCCGTGCCAGTTCTGTCGGGTGCAACCCAGGTTTCCGCCGGTGGCACCCATTCGTGTGCGTTGGTGGCTGGCGGTGCAGTCAAATGCTGGGGGGACAACCTCTACGGCAAGTTGGGTAACGGGTCCAACACTGATTCGACGGTGCCTGTTGATGTCGTTGGGATCACGGGTACTAGCCAGATTTCGGCCGGTGGCATCCATTCGTGTGCGGTTGCGTCTGGTGGTGCAGTGAAATGCTGGGGGTACAACAGTTTCGGGGAGTTGGGTAACGGGTCGACCACCAATTCGTATGTGCCTGTTGATGTCGTTGCGGGGGCGTAAACACCCTGTAGTCGGCGCACCAACGCCCTGTGCCGGTGCGCTCTACAGCTCCATCTGACCTCCTCACCCGAGGAGTGAATTTCAACGCTCGCTTCGAGTCTGCTGTCCATCGCAACGATTCGCTCAGCGAACGTCGGAGCTAGCATCGACGGAGCCATGACGCCCTCCTCGGTCCTCGCCAATCTTGCGCTGGCCGTCGTCGGTCTGGTGGTCCTGACTCGAGCCGCCGACATGTTCGTGGACGGCGCTGTCGGATTGTCCCGGCGCTTCGGTGTCTCCTCGGTTCTGATCGGCGCGGTCGTGATCGGCCTGGGAACGAGCTTGCCGGAGCTCCTCGTCTCGGTGCTCGCCGCGGCCGATGGCGACGCTGCCTTGGGCGTCGGCAACATCGTCGGCTCCAACGTCGCGAACCTCACGCTGGTGCTGGGCGCGGCCGCTCTCATCACTCCTCTCGCTGCCAAGGCGTCCGTACTCCGGCGCGAGGCACCGATCTCGGTGTTGGCCGTCGTCGGGTTCGCCCTCGCATTGCAGAACGGTCTCACCCGATCCGAGGGTGTGCTCCTGCTCCTGGCACTCGTGGTCGTAATCGTGATCGCGGTCCGGATCTCGTCGGAGAGCGGAAACCTCCCGCTCGCTGTCGAGGTCGACCGCGAGTTCACTCCCGCGCCGAGCAGACGGATCGTTCTGCTCACAGTCATCGGGCTGGTGGGCACCGCAGTGGGGCCCAGCTCCTCGTCATGGGAGCGACGGGCATCGCGTCGGATGCGGGCGTGTCCGACGGACTGATCGGGGTCACGCTCGTTGCAGTGGGGACCTCACTCCCCGAGCTTGTCACCGCGTTCCACGCCGCTCGCCGGGGCGAGGACGAGCTCATCATCGGCAACGTGCTCGGCTCCAACGTCTTCAACTCGTTGCTGGTCGGCGGAGCCGTCGCTCTGCTCGCTCCCGGACCGATCGACGATGTCCGCCTTGTCACCGTCGGGGCGGCAAGCATGAGCGCCATCGCCGTGGCCGCGTGGGGCTTCATGGCTCGGGGGCGACGGATCATCCGAACGGAGGCCGTGGTGCTCCTAGCGAGCTACGTCCTCTTTGTCGCGGTGATCGCCTGAACCACAGACCCTTGCGCCCCGCTTTCTTCGGCTTTTGGCCCACGCACTTCCAGTTGAGCGGCGACATCATTGATGACGAACCGCCCACCCGGCCTCAGCACTCGCAGGACCTCGGAGAACGCGTAGGCGTGGTCGCTCACGTAGCTCATCGGCTGGATCGCGTAGAGCGCGTCGAAGGACGCGTCGTCGAACTCGAGCGCCGTTGGAGTTGCAGCGAAACGGCCAGGCTGGCGGCGCCAGCCCCGACGATGACGGTCAGTGTCGGCTCCAGAAGGGGCGCCGCGCCGCTCCGTCCGACTGGGCGGGCATCAAGCCTGGCGCCACCTGTGCGACGAGCGCCTCAACCGCTTGGGGTGTTGGGTTCACCAAGGCATGTCCGCCGATGACCACCGTCGGCACGGTCTCATTGCCATGTGCGGCCGAGCGCACCACGGCGGCAGCAGACGGGTCGTCCCAGATGTTGTGGAACCGCATCGGCACCTTCCGGCGCTTCAGGGATCGCTTCAGGGATGAACAGTAAGGGCAGCCGGGCCGCCAGTACACGTCCACTGCGTCGGGAGTCGGATCGTTCGTCACGAGTGATAGAACCCGCTCACGGCACCCCAACATTCCGGTCTGGTCGCCCGGAACGGAATGTTCGGGGGTGATGGCTCGCCGGGGTGGGTGTCATTCGAGCTCGTCGATGGGGATCTCCCCGTGTGCGATGCGCTCACCGAACTCGCGCAGCCTGCGGACCGAGTCCTCGGGCAGCTCGCCCTGTTCGGCGAGCGCGTCCTTCACGTCGGTGTAGATGGACGCTTCGAGCCCGCACCTGCGGCACATCTCCAGGTGCGCCTCCACCAACGGAGACGTCGTTGCGTCGAGCTCGCCGTCGAGGTACTGCTGGAGAACCGCGCCGACCTCGGCGCAGCTCATCTGCATCGCCATGCGACGGCGGCGGATCTTGGTGAAGATGCTCATCGTGGCCTCCCGGCGTCGTAGCCGTGCCGTTCCAATCGTGTCCGCACCCGCCCGCGTGCACGGTGCAGGCGACTCATCACCGTGCCCTCCGGGATGCCTGCGACCTCAGCTGCCTCGGCGTAGGTCAACCCTCCGATGTCGACCAACTCGATCACCTCTCGGAAGTCCGGCGACAGGTGCTCGAACGCCTCCTCGATCGCGGCGTCGAAGGTCAGGTCGATCACCTTCGACTCCGGGGTGGCGCCACCATCGGCCTCGGGGTCGGGCAGCGTCAGTTGTGCGGCGGTGAGCAACGACGGCCGCTGGCGGCGGTGACGGTTGATCTCGGCGTTGCGCATGATCGTCAGCAGCCACGCCCTGGGGTACCGGCCGTCGAACCGGGCGATCGACCGGTAGGCGCGCAGCATGGTGTCCTGCACCAGGTCCTCAGCGTCATGCGCGTTGTGGGTCATGGACCGGGCGACCCGCAAGAGCACCTCAACCTCGGGCAGCACCCACCGCTCGAAGCGAGCGGAGGCGGTCTCGGTGGTCTCTGCCTCGTGCATGGGATACGGTAGCCCGCCGAGTCGTCACGGGCATTGCGGGAAATGTCGCCGCACGTCGCCCATCCGAGCCGGGGCGGTGCTACTCGCCCTCGCTATGCTCACCGGGTCACGGCCGAACGATCGGGTCCGAAAGCCCAAGGTAGGCCAATTCGCGGGAATACCGGCCATGCGGGTCGGGTTGGTGGACTATGACACCGCTTCGAACCCGAGCCCTAGTGATCGTCGTTGCCGCCGTGGCCCTGCTCGCCGCAGCCTGTGGTGACGGAGGGTCCGAGGACAGCACCGCAGCAGCCGAACCGGGGGTGAGCGAAGCCGCCGAACCGGGGGTGAGCGAAGCTGCCGAACCGGAGGTGACTGATCAGGTGAGCTTCACCGCACCTCAGCTCGGCGGCGGCGAGTTCAATGCCGCCTCGATCCAGGGCAAGGACACGGTGCTGTGGTTCTGGGCACCCTGGTGCACGGTCTGTCGTGCCGAAGCACCCGATGTCGTCGAGGCGGCGGCCCAGTTCGACGGCTCCGTCGAGGTGATCGGCGTCGCCGGGCGCGGCGAGGTCCCCGAGATGGAGCAGTTCCTCGAGGACACGGGCACTGGAGGCCTGGACCACGTCGTCGACGGCGACGGCTCCATCTGGACACAGTTCGGCGTCGCCGCCCAGCCGGCGTTCGCGTTTATCGATGACAGCGGTGAGGTCGAGGTGTTCGTGGGAGCACTCGGCCGAGAGGCACTGACCGAGCGGATGCAGGCGCTCGCCGCCTCCTGACGTGCTATCCGGACCCTTTGCCCTAGCGCTCGCCGCGGGAATGGCAGCGACCGTGAACCCTTGCGGGTTTGCGATGTTGCCGGCGTACCTAGCCATGTTCCTTGGCGAAGAGGACGCGCCGGGCTCCTCGAGCGTCGGGCGAGCACTCGCCGTGAGCGTCACACTCACCGCCGGGTTCGTCGCTGTGTTCGGCCTTTTCGGGCTCGCCATCGCACCCTTGGCCGTGTCGATCGAGCGTTACCTGCCATGGGCGACGATGGTGATCGGCATAGCGCTGGTCGCCATGGGTGTCGCGTTGGTGATGGGGCGCCAGTTCACCCTGCACACGCCGAAGCTCAGCAAGGGCGGCACCGATGGCGGGTTGCGTTCGATGTTCCTGTTCGGCGTGTCGTACGCCGTAGCGTCGTTGTCCTGCACGATCGGCCCGTTCCTCGCCGTAACCTCCACGACTCTGCGCAGCCAGAACGCGATCTCGGGCATCGCCATGTTCGTGGTCTACGCACTCGGCATGGGCCTGGTGGTGACCGGGCTCACCGTCGGCGTCGCACTCGCCAAGGCGGGCCTTGTGACACGGCTCCGCCGGGCGATGCCCTACGTGAACCGGGCCTCGGGTGTGCTCCTCCTCGTCGCCGGTGCGTACGTCGCGTGGTACGGCTGGTTCGAGGTCAGGACCCTCAACGGTGGCGATGGGAGCGATCCGATTATCGATCCTGCCATCACGTTCCAGAGCTGGCTGCAGAACCGCGTCGTACCCGACAGGCCGGTGGTGGCCGCCGTCTGGATCGCCGCAGCCGTGGGCGTCGTCAGCCTCGCGACCACGGTTCGGCGACGTCGAGACCGCATCCGAGCGGCGGATGAGCCGGCCGATGCACTGAACGCGAGCGCCGTCGTTGCTGATGGTGACACGGCTAGCACGGGGACGGGACGATAAGCGCTCCGCCGAGCGCGGCAGCGCGCTGTTCGATCAGATCGCCCGGCTCGAGGCCTACTACCCGACCGAGTACACAACGTCAGTGATCATGAGTTAGGACCTGGCGTAGGGGGCTCCATCGGCAGGCCCGTTGCGTTGTGAGCGCGTCACTGAGTTCAGTAGCCGACAACAGTCATTGTGGGCAGACTTCGCAAGTCGCTGAGTGCAAACCATTGGTAATGAATTTCGCCCTCTTTGGAGAGCGCAATGCGATCGCCCGTGATCTACACACGATCACCTCACTCAAAGTGCCCCCACCGTCAGACGCAAGCCTGACGAGGACTTATTCTCGCAGCTCGGCGTGGTCCATCTGCTGAGATCGACCAGCCGCTCACAACGAGGTCTACTCCACTATCAGCGCTCACCGCGACGGGTTCACAGAGATTGAAACCCCTTCCAAGGGGACGGAAGCTATCGAGGCGACTGTCGGCGCAGAGTGAAATAACCTGCTGCCCCTCACAAACCCTGTTTGAGGCTCTAATCAAGGGTAAAATCGCTAGATCTAGCTGTTTCTAGCTACATCTTGGGGGTGTCGTCGAGCCCGTCGTTCATGCCTCTGTACATCTGATAAATGTCCTTGCACTTTTGGCACACGGGCAACTGCTTGGGATCGCGTGATGGCACCCAGACGTGGCCGCACAGTGCCTCGAGCGGGGTTCCTTCAACACGAGCAGCAAGTACTTTGGCAGCGGCGTCTTCGTTGCGCTTGGTCTTGACGATATGCGCAACAGGTCCGTCCTCGGTCTCGAGTCGTTCCTCGGTCACGGTGGTCGTTGCGCCACCTGGCTCGATAATTGTTGGTTGCATGGTGGCTGTTGCATGCATATGGATCACCCATCTTGGATTGCGTCTCGGACTATGACTGCAGAGGAAAAGGATTATTGCGGCACAAACGTACGGCTGCTCAGCAAAGAGTACAGGTCTCGGTCAACCCGTTTCACGCCTCGGGACTAGCCAGCACGCAATGCAGCAGGCGGCCCTCGGGTGTGACCTCTTGGCCTGCGATAACAAGGCCTGACCGGCGTAGTGCGTCGTTGACTAACAGGTCCACGATCTGATCGCTGGCCTCTCGGTGACTCACCGTGACTTGCGCCGGGATGACCAAAATTGCGCCGCCGTTCGCCTTGGCCTCGGTCACCACATACGAGATGTCTCGGATCACATCTTCCAGTGCCGGTAGGGGAGTGAGGTCCCCCGCCTTCAATGCAGCAGCATCCGCAGCGACTGCTGCGTCATGGGCTCGGCGGACAGAGCGGACCTGGCGCATCTTGTAAATCGCATAGGGGGTAATCAGGACAACAGCAATCAGCAGCGCTCTGCCAAGGGTTTCTCCTTGCACCTGCCCAAGCAGCGTTGACGGATGAGGAGCAGTGCCAATGAATCGTTGGATGTGTAATCGTTGGATGAACAGGGTGACAAACACGCAATCGTGGAGCGTATCGGCACTGCCAAGGGCGACATGCTTTGGCAGGCCGAGGATTCGCGGTAGGAGTGCTGACTAGTAGTCTCTGAAGACCATGGAGAACATCGGCAAACCCACCACGGATTCAACATCTGCAGACCTAACTGCGGCAGACGTAACCGGTGCTGCAGATGTACCAACCGCACCGGATGTACCAAGCACACCAGATGTACCAACCGCACCAGATTCGGCAGCGGACCAGGACGAACTCGCAGCGCTCGATCAGTTAGAAGCTGATCTTGCAGCAGTGGAGCAGGCGATTACCACGCTTGAGCAGATCTCAACGGATGGTTCGCTTGGGGATTCTGCGGCCTCGCAGATTGCGACTGCGGTTCCGCAAGACCGGTTCGCTTCGGCAGGAACTCCTGATCAGATTTGATCGGGAATGGTCTCGTCGATCAGTAGGTGAATTCGATTGCCGATGGTCCAGGTGCCATTGGCGTGTTCAAGCCAGCGGCCGCCCAAGTTAGCCAGGCGCTCCCATTCGGCCCCGATGATGCGCTCAACAGCAAAAATCACCCCAGCGTGGGCCACGGCGAGCACATGCCCATCGGGGTGCTGCTCAGCAATCTCATCCAAGGCGGCCATAACACGGGCCTCGACTTCGTCATCATCCTCCCAACCCGGTGGGCGCGTTCCAGCATCGAGATACCCCGGGTATTGCTCTTCAATCTCGTCTCGTGTCAATCCTTGCCACTCGCCGGCATGACGTTCCATGAGCCCAGGTAGCAACAGAATCGGACCGACCCCGATCTGCTCAGCGATAATCATCGCCGTTGTGGCTGCGCGGTCTAGGGGTGAGCAATAAATAGCATCAACGGCACCAACTCCATGAGAGGCAAGTCGGGCTTGTTCTTGGCCCAACTCGGTCAGGGGAGGGTTCTCTTGGCCTTGCCAACGGCCGTCGGCATTCCAAACAGATTGTCCATGTCGCACAAGAAGCAGGCTGGTCACAGGGGTGAAGCTACCAGTGGATCAGGAGTTGTTCTACCTTCGCGTTGGGGAATCTCAGCCCCTGCTGACTACTATCCGGGGGTGACTTTTTGTTGCCCGCGTCTGCTGGAGACCCGAGGATGAACCTGCCCACCCAAGTGGGGGTTTCTGTGGTGACCACTGAACCATCCACCAAAGAGAACCAACTCGTGGTTGTCGCTCCCGTGGTTCGCCCCAAGAGGGCGGCTCAACAGGCAACTGAGGAGACTCCGCCAGCACCTGAAGTGGATGCGGCTGAACCTACGCAAGATCAAGCCGAGGCCGGACCACGCTTGGCCGACCGGCTGGCGCTGTTACTGGTTACCCCCGAGACCCGTGGCCCGCGAATTCGCCTTGGGGTTTTTTGGTTCTTCCTCGTGCTTGCCGCCGCCACGAGCGGTCGTGTGTGGACCGCTGCTGTTTGGGCAGTCGTTTCAGCTGCAGCCGGGTATCAGATTGTTGCAGCTTGGCAGCGTGACCAAGCAGAACATGCGATTCCTGAGGATTCACAGGACGCACGGCATCGTTTGAGTTCGGGCGGATTGTTTCGCTTAGTTGCTGCTGCGGGTGCTGCTCTGATGCCGATTGCGGCGGCTTACAGCACAGGCCTCGCTGGTGCTGCGCTCATAGTTCTCCCGCTTCTGGCAATTCTGGCGCATCTGGTGTTTGGTCTGCAGCCTTCAACTGCTGCGCCGACCGTGATCGGCATTGTGCTGCCAGCGTTGGCGGCAATCTCTGTAGTTCTTGCAGTACGTGCAGGATTATGGGCAGGGCTGTTTCTGGTACTCGCAGTCAGCTTGTATGACGCAGGATCCTTCTTGCTTGGCGCAGATGCGAGCAGTCGTTGGGAGGGTCCAGTCGCAGGAATGCTTGGCGTGTTGGGAGTGACCTTTACCATCGCTACTTTTCACCCTCCACCGTTCAGTACTGCCTCGGCATGGATCGCGGGAGTAGCAATCTGCCTTGCCTGCCCGCTGGGTCAGTGGTTGGGGTCCTCGTTTTTACCCGCTGCGGACTCCCGTGCCCCGGCCCTTCGCAGAATCGATGCATACCTGTTGGCAGCGCCTGTGTTCTTGGGGTGCGTCTGGCTCTTGCCGGGTTGATCCGTTCTGCAAATCCTAGAGGCCCTAGTGTTACCGAGGTCCTAGTGTTACGAAGGCGTGAGGTCATTCTCAGCCCACAACTGCGCCCCCACCATTCATTCGAACTTACAGACAAGGCCGCCACTTGCGATTCGATCTGAACAAACTCATCACGATCTCAGAGCCAGAGAACCTAGATGGATGCTCGCTGCCCGAACTCCGTGAAATTCGCGATCACTATCAAAACCTAGAAAACGGACTCTCTTACGCCAGGCGGATTGTTCAGGGCCGACTCGACACGGTGACAGTTGAACTTGATCGTCGTACTCAAGGAGTGATGGACAACGACGTGCTTGAGCGCCTTCCTGATGCGCTTGCGGCGCATTCTCGCGGCCCCGGGTTGCCGCGGCCCGTCCGAGATGTTGAACCGCCGGAGTGGGCAGACGAGATTGTCCTTGAGCTAGATGAGATCCTCACTCCATCTGAACTGGGTCAGTTGACGGCGCTTCCCTCGGAGCGGCTGACCCAAGCAGCACTCGGTATTAGTGAACTCGAGAAATCTGTGTCGAAGTTGCGCCACGAGATGCACGATCGGATTGATCGCGTCCAAGATGAATTGATTGGGCGTTATCAAAGCGGTGCATCCGTAGACGATCTGCTCCGCTAGGCCACAGCCTGCTGCTGCTTACTCTTGCAATCGAAGTGTTCGCGAGAGTCGCGGTAAGATCCTTCGAATGAAAGAAGATCTGGATCGCCGCTGGTCAGACCTAGGCGAGTTCATTCGCGAACAGCGCAACATCGGGCAGCTTTCACTGCGCAAACTCTCCGAGATGGCCGGTGTGTCGAACCCCTACTTGTCGCAGATTGAGCGCGGTTTGCGGAGGCCCTCGGCCGAGATATTGCAGCAGATTGCTCGCGCCCTCGAGATCTCATCCGAGACGCTGTATGTGCGTGCCGGGATCCTTGATGAACCTGACGGTCACGTGAACGTGGTTGCTGAAATTCGCCGTGACCCTTGCATTACAGAGGAGCAGAAGAAGGCGCTCGTGCGTATTTACGAGTCGTTCCTGCGAGAGAGCGAAGCCGCTGCAAGAGACCTTCTCAGTGCTACATCGGCTGCCGAGGTTTAAGTGGCGGCTCAGGCTTTCGGGCCCTACGGGAATGAATTTGCCTCAACGGGGTTGAGACTCTCGTGAGTTCCGTGGCAATCATCTCCATGCATACATCGCCGCTTGAGCAGCCGGGCGTAGGTGACTCTGGTGGTATGAATGTCTATGTGCGCGAACTCAGTGCCTCGCTGGCTCAGGCCGGTGTTGATGTTCGTGTGTATGTGCGCAAGTGGGCTGATGATTTGCCAGACCGGGTCTCGGTTGAGCCCGGCTTTGAGGTAGTGCACGTAACTGCCGGACCCTCGCAGCTTCCAAAGGAAGAGCTTCTCTCTCGGGTTGAGGAATTTGCCGATGGCATTGCAGCCGACTTGGCGGAGCGTCCTGTCGATGTGTTGCATGCCAACTATTGGCTGTCAGCAGTAGCTGCTCACCGACTCAAGCACGATCTGAACCTGCCTCTCGTGGCCACGTTTCACACGCTGGCCAGAGTGAAGGCCGAGGCTGGAGATACTGAGTCACTTGAGCGCGTTCAGGCCGAGGCGCAGGTGATTGGTTGCTGTGATGCAATCTGTGCATCCAACCCAGTAGAAGCCGAGCAACTGATCCAGTTTTACGGTGCGATTCCCGAGCGTATTGAGCTAGTCGCCCCCGGAGTCGACCACGCGTTTTTCTCTCCGGGAGAGCGTCTTGGAGCTCAGACCGCACTCGGGATTGATGATCGTCCCACGCTGTTGTTTGTTGGGCGTATTCAACCATTGAAGGGTTTGAAGATTGCAGTTGCTGCTCTGGCTCAACTGCAAAATCAACAAGCCCGACTGATCGTGGTGGGCGGCCCCAGCGGCGCAGAAGGCCAAGAAGAACTCGCTAGCGTGCTGGCGCTCATCGATTCCTTAGGTGTGGCTGAGCGCGTCCACTGGGTTGAGCCACAACCTCATCATGCGCTCTCCACTTTTTACCGGGCTGCAGATGTGGTGATTGTTCCAAGTCGCTCGGAGTCATTTGGGCTTGTAGCCCTCGAAGCTGCGGCTTGTGCAACCCCGGTTGTGGCAGCGGCCGTCGGTGGCCTTCGCAGCTTGGTCCAAGATGGCCTTACCGGTTTCTTGATCGATTCCCGAGATCCAAGTTTATTTGCAGAGCGAATTGACGAACTCCTGGCTCACCCCGAGCGAGCCGCCGCCATGGGTCGCGCTGGCGCCATCGAGTCTGATCGCTACGCATGGGCGACCACCGCTGGCAGGTTGCGCCGCCTCTATGGTGATCTGCGAGCGCGTCAACTGGTGGAATGTCGATGATTGCTGACGCTCTCCCGCCCGCTACGGCTGCCGAATTGCAGCAGATTGACACGCGTATCGATCAGTGGTTAGCAGAGCAGGTTGACCAAAATCCTTGCGTGGAGTCAGTCGAGCGGGACACTGACTCGGGGGAGCGCCGCTGGATGATCCGAGTCTCTTCCGAGGAGAAGGGGATGTTTTCGGTTTGGTTTCACTTGCGACAGCGAACCTTGCATGTCGAGACCTATTTGATGCCAAGTCCCGAAGAGAACTTGGCGCAAACCTATGAGTACTTGTTGCGTCGAAATCTTCGATTTTACGGACTGCGGTTTGCGATTGGGTCCGAGGATGCGGTGTTCCTTGTTGGGCAGATTCCCGTGCAGTGGGTGACCGAGGCCGAACTTGATCGTCTCTTTGGGTCTGTTTACTCCTACGTAGAAACCAGCTTCAGACCTGCTATGCGGCTGGGGTTTGCTTCACGCTTCGAGGGCTAGGCGGGGCGCGCTCCCCGCTGACAGCGCAGCCAGATCAGCCTAGGTTCACCCCTGCGAGGTTCAGGGGTTTGGGGAAGCACCTGGACCTCGCCCTGCTTACTAGTCTTGCCGCCATGGAAGAACTTGAACTTATTGGCGGCGGGTCCATGGGCACTGCACTTCTGCACGGATTGCTGAGTCATGGTCTGTTGCGAGCAGAGCAAGTCTCAGTGGTCGAGGTTTCAGAGGAGCGTCGTAGTGAACTCGCGCTGCTCTTTCCGGGTGTAGCGGTTCTGGAGCAGGCCGTTGGAGCGCAGCAAGTCATCGTGGCCACCAAGCCCAATCATGTGGTCGAAGCGTTGACTGCGTTGCGCAATCTAGGAGTGCAGCGAGTTTTGTCTATTGCTGCTGGCATCAACTTGGCCACGCTTGAATCCGCGATTGGGCCACAGGTGGCAGTGATTCGAGCAATGCCAAATACGCCAGCTTTGGTTGGTGAAGGGGCAGCGGCCATGAGTGGTGGGTCGGCTGCTACCGAATCAGATATGGCTTGGGCCGAGCAGATCTTGGATGCAGTTGGCACGGTGGTTCGAGTTCCTGAATCCCAACTCGATGCTGTCACCGCTGTTTCTGGTTCTGGCCCGGCCTATGTGTTCTTGATTGCGGAAGCGATGATTCAGGCTGGCATTCTTCAAGGCTTGGACCCGGCCACGGCTGATGCGCTGGTGCGACAGACCCTGCTGGGTTCTGCCAGATTGCTGATCGAGCAAGATTGGGACCCAGCCGAGCTTCGGGCTCGGGTTGCTTCCCCAGGTGGGACAACCGAGGCGGCCCTTCGCGTGCTGCAAACCGGCAAGCTTCAAGAAACTCTGATTGATGCCATCGCTGCAGCAACTGAACGATCTCGCGAGCTCGCGGTCTAACCCCTGAACGGGGGTGCCTAAGTCTACAAATCGGGTTTCTTGGGCGAGTCGGGGTACGTTGGCAGGGCATGAGTTTGCGATACGACACGATCTCGTTTCTTTCGGATTATGGGCACACCGATGAGTTCGTCGGTGTGGTTCACTCCGTGATTCGCCAGATTGCCCCTCTCGTGAGCGTGATCGATATCACCCACGAGATTGCCCCCTATGACGTTCGCGCAGGTGGGCTGGCTCTTGGCCGTGCTGCTCAGTACCTAGCCCCTGGCGTAGTTATTGCTGTGGTTGATCCCAGCGTCGGGACAACTCGCCGCGCAATTGCAGTTGAGGTTGGCGATGGGCAGTCGATTCTGCTCGGGCCAGACAATGGAGTTCTAGCTCCGGCAGTAGCCATGGTTGGTGGAGCAACTCGCGCAGTGTGGCTCAATAACCCCGAGTATCACCTAGCGGGAGCGGGCTCGCTCTTCGACGGTCGAGACGTGTTTGCGCCAGTTGCTGCTCACCTTTGTAACGGTGTGCCGCTTGAGGAACTGGGTGACCTTATTGAGCCGGCCGGACTCATCCCTGGAACGCTTCCGATTTCTGAACTCACCGAGACGATGTTGACAGCCGAGGTGCTGTGGATCGATCACTATGGCAACGCACAACTCAATGCTGATCCAGATGAGGTCGACGCCCTTGGAACAGTCTTTACGTTGAGTTTGGACTCGGGGGCGACGCTCAGCCTGGACGCACCCACGGTGCGAACAGTCAAGCGAGTCAGCAGTTTCTCTGAACTCAGTACTGGGGCGCTTGGCTTGGTTATCGACAGCTATGGTGCGTTGGCTTTGGTCTGTGACCGAGCCTCGGCTGCTCAAGAATTGGGCCTAGATACTGGGGATGCTTTGACGTTGAGTCCACTTGATAGTGCCGAAGAACCCGCTCGCGGGGTCACTACGCCGGTACAGCTCTCACCCTCCTTTCGGCCACAATCATGAGGAGAAACACCACGATTGCAATCGTGATTCTGATGCTGTTTCTGCTCGGTGCCTCGGTTCTCCAACTAGTAGTTCTTGCCCCTCGCTGAGTTTTCTTACATCGCAGGGGTGAGTTGATGGGTGGCATCGGGCACACCTGCGGCTACTTTGGTGGTAAGTGAACTTGGCCACGATTCTCGAAAACCACCCTGATGACGCGTGCGCGCTCATCAGTCGCGGAAAACCCACCACCTATGGATCATTGCGCGCGCAGGTCGCGCAGCTGCGCGCCGGGCTGGTCTCATTGGGTCTCAAGCCCGGAGATCGCCTTGCGCTGATCTCTGGCAACAATCGGTACTTTGTGGTCTCGTACCTTGCTGGCCTTGGTGCTGGCCTCGTCATTGTTCCACTGAATCCCACAAATCCGAGCACTGCAATGCAGCACGAGATTGATCTTGTTGGAGCCCAGGCAGTCATTGTTGGGGCTGCGGGTCGCCAAGCATTCTTGGGGATTGAACGATCCTTGCTACCCACTGTTGAGCATGTGATCGGAGCCGGGTTTGTTCCCGAAAACGGCGTCCAGCTCGAGGATCTTGGCGGTGCCGATGGTGCAGAGACTGCAGATGGTGCAGCTGAGGTTGGCATTACGGACCGGGCTCCGGATGACCTCGCCGTTTTGATCTACACCTCGGGTACTGCAGGCTCGCCTAGGCCAGCGATGCTCACCCACGGCAATCTCTATGCCAACATCTGCCAGACCTTGGCCTCTTCTGACGAGGTGCAAAACGGAGATGATGTGGTCTTCGGCGTGTTACCGCTGTTTCATATATTCGGGCTCAATGTAGTTCTGGGTGTTTCACTCGCAGTCGGCTCAGCAGTGCTGCTGATCGAACGATTCGACCCCGTTTCGGGGCTTGAATCGATTCAAAAACATGGTGTCTCGGTGGTCTCCGGTCCGCCAACCATGTGGGCGGCATGGGCTGGCATACCGGGTATTGACGCTTCCATGGTTGCCTCTGTCCGACTCGCAGTCTCGGGTGCGGCCAAGTTGCCTATTGAGGTCGCCCAAGCAGTTGAAGCAAAGCTGGGCTTGAGCCTTGAAGAGGGCTACGGCTTGACCGAGGCCTCGCCCGTGGTGACGAGTCCAACTGGAACCGACGCTCCGTTCGGGTCGATTGGGATTCCCGTTCCAGGGGTTGAGCTTCGGATCGTGGATGAAAACGATGAGGATGTCCTAGTAGGTGATGCAGGAGAGATCCTGGTGCATGGCCCGAACGTGTTTGCGGGCTACTGGAAAGACCCCGAGGCAACAGATCGAGTCCTAACAAGGGATGGTTGGTTGCGAACCGGGGACGTAGCCGTGGTGGACGATGAGGGCTACTTGTTCTTGGTAGATCGCCTGAAGGATCTGATTATCGTGTCGGGGTTTAACGTCTTTCCCGCTGAGGTGGAATCTGTGCTGCTTGAGCACCCCGGAATCGATGCCTGCGCAGTTGTGGGAGTCCCACACCCCTACACCGGCGAAGCAGTCAAAGCCTATGTTCAAGCTCGGCCCGGCGCTCCCCTTGAAGAGGACGATATTGTCGCTTTTTGTGCCGAGCGACTCTCGAGTTACAAGTGTCCGAACAAGATCTGGTTTGTCGAGAACATTCCTCGTGGGGTCACCGGAAAGATCATTCGCCATCAGCTGAAATAGCGGCGGAAAAAGTAGTGTTCAGTTCTGATCTGCGACTTTGTGAACTTGTGAACGAGCGTTGTATCTTGTCGTGATGTCGCCCGCACGCCGTCGAGTCATTCCCGAAGCGACGATTGCGCGCCTGCCTGTGTATCACCGTTGCTTATTGCAGATGCAGTCCGAGGGACGCAGCAAAACCTCTTCGGAACAACTCGCAGAGATGGCCGGAGTCAACGCGGCCAAGGTTCGTAAAGATTTGTCGTATTTTGGGTCCTACGGCACTCGCGGGGTGGGCTACGGGGTGGATCACCTGCTCGTTGAGATCCGTCGGGAACTTGGACTCACCCATGATTGGCCCTGCCTCATAGTTGGTGCCGGCAACCTGGGATCGGCATTGGCCAAGTTCGCTGGATTTTCTGATAGGGGATTTTCGGTAGTAGCGGTGGTGGACATTGACCCGGGCCGCGTCGGTGAACAGGTTGGAGACCTCGTGATTGAACACGAGGAGCGCTTGGCGGAATTAGTAGAAGAACACGGAGTCGTGATTGGAATTATCACCACCCCACCGGCAGCCGCTCAAGATGCTGCAGATACGTTGGCGCGGGCAGGCGTGCGGTCAATTCTAAACTTTGCTCCTACCGTGTTGGACCTACCGGTGGATGTGCTGGTTCGCGATGTTGACGTGGCTGTTGAGTTGCAGATTCTGGCATTCCATGAGGAGCGCAGAGCGGCGGCAGCGGCGGCAGCAGCGGCAGCCGCGACAGAGCAACGGCGCGCAGCAAAGCCAGCAACTGCTAGCTGAGTATGTCTGAACCAGCGCAACTCTCGGTGCAGTTACAGGTTCAGGGTCGCAACTGCGTTGTGGTCGGTGGTGGTGCTGTGGCGGCAAGAAGGACTCGCCGGCTGCTAGAGGCGGGCGCTCAAGTAAGAGTGATTGCGCCGGCACTTCATCAAGATTTTGATGAACTCGCTGCATCGGAACACCTGCGCATCGAACGCCGCGTGTTTGATCCTGCTGATCTTGATTCGATAGCGACAGTTGGGGAAACCCAGTCACCGAAGGTTCTGTTGGTCATCGTGGCCACGAACGACCCCGCTGTAAATGATCAGGTTGGAGCCTTGTGTGCCGAAGCAGGAATCCTGGTGAATCGAGCGGACATGGCACACGCGGGTGACTTGAGCTTTCCGGCGACGCTGCACTGGGGCTCAGTGACCATTGCTGTCTCCGACTCTGAAGGCAGTCCAGCATTAAGTCAGTGGGTGGCGAGACGAGTAGATGCCTCGCTTGAGAGTGTCCTTGGACTGACTTCGGAGCAGGGGGAACAACTCGCAGAGGTGATTGCGCAGGTCCGCCAAGAACTCCAAGCGGCTCGGAGCAGTGCTGATGGGAGTAGGAGAGATGTCACATTTGGTGCTCCTGACTGGCGATCTGCGCTGGATGAGAGCATCCTTGTATTAGTCCGAATGGGCCGCTGTGCTGAAGCGAAGGAGCGCCTGCTGGCGTGTCTGTCCTCGTAGTTGGAGCCAACCACCGAACTGCACCCCTTGACCTGCTTGAGCGGATGGTCATTTCTAGCGAGCGCCTTCCCAAGATGCTCCATGATTTGGTCTCGGCCGAGGACGTAGTCGAGGTGGTCATTCTTGCCACCTGCAATCGCACCGAGGTGTATCTCATTGCGGAGCGGTTTCATGCCGCAAACAGCCAAGTCATCGAGTTTTTCGGCGATCTCACATTTCTGCCACCAGAGACGTTCACCGAAAATCTGTATGTGCATCACGATGAGCAGGCCGTTCAGCACTTGTTCGAGGTTTCAGCCGGCCTAGATTCGGCAGTCCCAGGTGAGCATGAAATTCTGGGTCAGGTTCGTACTGCTTGGGATGTTGCTCGGCAGGAGGGAACAGCGCGACGGTCGATGAACTTGCTGTTTCGCCACGCACTCGAGGTTGGCAAGCGCGCTCGAACCGAGACTCGGATTGCACACCACGTCACCTCGGTCTCTCAGGCGGCAGTGATCATGGCAGGCGAGCGCTTCGCAGCCGCCAGCGGCTCCCTTCAGCCAGTTGCTGCTCCCGTTGGCGCAACACTCCGCGAAGATCAGGGAGCACGCTGCGCAGGAACGCTCGCCGCTGCTGGTCTAGCGGGCAAGCGAGTGCTGGTGCTTGGCGCTGGATCGATGGCCAGAGGCATGGCTTCGTTCTTAGCTGACGCTGGCGTCTCAGAACTCGTCATTGCGAACCGTTCCGAGGATCGCGCCGTCAACCTAGCTAGCTCGTTACTTGATCAATCCGAGGTCGCTTCTATTCGAGGAGTCGGCTTGGAATCTCTTGCCGATGAAATCGCTCATGCTGATCTACTGCTGAGCGCTACAGGCGCACCGACTTCGGTAGTGACCCTCGAGATGATGCACGAAGTCCTACTCCGCAGGTCTTCGCCACTGTTGGCAGTCGACGTGGGTGTTCCTCGAGATATTGACCCGTCCATCGGTCGGCTCGATGGAGTGGAATTGCTCGATATGCAAGATGTTTCTGCTCTGACCGAGGCCAATCTGGCTGCTCGTCATGCAGAGGCTGATGCAGTTCGAGAGATTGTTGAGGAAGAGGCCGTTCGCTTTGCAGCGATTTCTTCAGCACGTGAAGTCGACCCGCTGATTACCTCGCTGCGAGAGCAGATTGAGTCCATGCGTTCCGCAGAACTGGAACGGTTTGGGTCTCGCCTTGACAGTCTGAGCCCTGAGCAACTCGAGGTAGTAGATGCGCTGAGTCGGGCGATGGTCGCAAAGATGTTGCACCTACCCACGGTTCGACTCAAAGAGTCAGCCGGGACGGCCCAAGGTGAGCGACTAGCCGAGTCCATCAGCGATCTGTTCGATCTGAGCTGATCCATAAGTATGCAATCTGCTCCGGTGCTTCGCATCGCAACACGAGCCTCGGCTTTGGCTCTGTGGCAAGCGGAACATGTCGCAGGTTTGTTGCGTCTCGCTCATGGCGAACTTGAGATCGAGTTGCTCACGGTCAGCACTGAAGGGGACCGTCGCCTAGATGTTCCGTTGTCAGAGATTGGCGGCAAGGGCATCTTTGCAACAGAAGTACAAGCGGCAGTCCTAGATGGACGCGCAGACTTGGCTGTTCATTCAGCCAAAGACTTGCCAGCTGTTACGGCTGCAGAATTGTGTCTAGCGGCAATCCCAACTCGTGGCGATGCCCGCGATGCGCTCGTTGGCAGCTCACTGAAAGTCCTCCGACCAGGCGCTGTGGTTGCAACAGGCTCTGCTCGACGCCGCGCCCTACTGGCCGAAATGCGGCCAGATCTGCAGTTTGAGGAACTGCGCGGCAACATGGCAACTCGCCTAGCAAAGGCAGAACAGTTCGATGCGATTGTGGTGGCTGCAGTCGCATTTGAGCGTTTGGGTCTGCAGCAGCATCTGAGCGAATTACTCGAAACCGAGGAGTTTGTTCCCCAAGTGGGCCAAGGCGCCTTGGCAATTGAATGCCGTGTTGACGATGCCAAGACTGCAGCGCTACTCGCTGCGATTGAACATAAACCGAGTCGCCTGTGCGTAGAAGCTGAACGAGCATTTCTGGCAGAGTTGGGCGGCGATTGCAGCTTGCCTGCAGGTGCACACGCTCAGATCAGCGCAGATGCTCAGATCAGCCTGAGCGCGGTGCTTGCTCACGAAGTTGGTGGGCAGGTGCTGCATGAATCAGCGAGGGGAGAGGACCCGGAATCACTCGGTCGCTCCCTTGCAGCTTCGCTGCGCCAACAACTCAACCCCTAGGGTGATTAGTAATGACTGTTTATCTAGTGGGCGCCGGACCGGGTGACCCGGGCCTGCTGACCGTCCGTGCGGCCGAATTGCTGGCTCGTGCAGATGTAGTGATTTATGACCGGCTGTCTGCTCCAGGACTGTTAGATCTTGCACCCGCTACTGCCGAGCGCATTGCTGTCGGCAAGGTTCCGCGTGGACCTTCTGTGCCCCAAACAGAGATCAACGAGTTGCTCATTGATCGAGGCCAAAGTGGATTGAATGTGGTGAGACTCAAAGGCGGAGATCCCTTTGTGTTCGCCCGCGGTGCCGAGGAAGCTCAAGCATTATCTGATGCGGGAATCCCCTATGAGGTGGTCCCAGGTATCACCTCTGCGATTGCAGCCCCGGCCTATGCGGGCATTCCTGTCACGCTCCGGTATTCCTCCACCAGTTTCACGGTGGTGACTGGACACGAGGACCCATCCAAACTGCAGACCCAAGTGAACTGGGAGGCCATTGCGCGAGTGGGTGGCACCATCGTGATTCTGATGGGCGTTTCTCATCTGCAACAGATCTCGCAACGACTCATCGCTGGAGGCCTTGCAGCGAACACGCCAGCAGCGGCAGTGCGATGGGGCACGCGTTCGGACCAGAGTGTGATTCGTTCCACGCTTGCTGAGCTACACCAAGAGCCTCTGCAAGCCCCGTGCACGATCGTGGTCGGAGAGGTGGCTGTACAAGACCTGAACTGGTTTACAAACCGACCATTGTTCGGCCAGCAGGTGGTTGTCACTCGATCAACTGAACAAGCTGGTGAACTCAGCAGGCAGCTTCGCGATGCGGGTGCTGAAGTGATCGAGGTGCCGACCATCGAGATTCAAGATCCCGTAGATGATGGCTCGGCTCTGCGTGATGCAGTGAGACGTGTCAGCGAGTTCGACTGGGTCGTGCTGACCTCTGCAAATGCCGCTCGCAGATTCTGTTCTGAATTGCGTGATGGCAGAGATCTTTTCGGAGTCGGCCTTGCAGCCATCGGGCCGGGAACTGCAGCTGTATTGGCCGAGTATCACCTGCGCGTTGATCTGATGCCAGAGGAGTTTGTAGCTGAGTCGCTGCTCGATATTTTTCCGTATCCATCTGAGCCAAGCACTGCTGACCCGATGGGCACTTACGGAGCAGTGTTGATTCCGCGAGCAGAGGTTGCGCGCGAGGTTCTTCCCGCTGGGTTACGAGAGCGTGGGTGGAACGTCGAGGTAGTGACGGCTTATCGAACTGTGCCAGCGCCAATCAGTGAGGAGCTGCGAGAGCGGATTGCTCAAGCCCAGGTCATAACTTTTGCCTCGGCATCTGCGGTGAATAATTACATGGCCGCGGTGGGTCGCGATCAGACGCCTGAGTTCGTCGTTGCGATCGGACCAATTACTGCTCAGGCAGTTCGTGATGCGGGCCTAGAGCTTGGAGCTGAATCAAGCAGGCACACCATCGCCGGACTCGTCCAAACAACTTGTGACCTAGTGGGCCTGAGGGCCAAATCAGCCCAAGGTCCTGATGGTGCAATCGTTCAAGCAGACCCTCTGTCCTAGGATCGCATTGTGACGTTCCCTCAACATCGCCTTCGCCGCCTGCGACGCACTCCGGCCCTTCGACGACTCGTGGCTGAAACTCGCCTAGGTGTTGATGACTTAGTCGCCCCGCTGTTTGTGCGCGAGGGCCTCGACCAACCAGCGCCAATCTCTTCGCTCCCTGGTGTGGTCCAACACAGCAGATCTTCGCTGCGCGCAGAAGTAGCCGAGCTGGTCTCACTTGGAGTCAACGCCGTCATTTTGTTTGGCATTCCAGAGTCCAAAGATGCTCGCGGTTCAGGGGCCTCGGATGCTGACGGAATTGTGCAGGTGGCAATTCGCGAATTGCGCGATGAGTTCGGTGATCAGATTGTCCTGATGGCAGACCTGTGTCTGGATGAATACACCGACCACGGTCATTGCGGGTTACTGACTGCTCATGGTGAGGTAGACAATGACGCCACGCTTGAGCGCTACAGCGAGGTCGCAGTTGCGCAGGCACAGGCCGGGGTCGACATCTGTGCGCCTTCAGGAATGATGGATGGCCAAGTTATGGCAATTCGAGAGGCCTTGGACTCGACTGGGTCGGATCAAGTCTCGATACTGGCTTACTCAGCGAAATATGCCTCGGGCTTGTATGGGCCGTTTCGAGAGGCCGTAGATGTTGAGATTGCCGATGGGGGCGATCGCAAGTCCTATCAGCAGGACTTCCATAATCTGCGCGAATCCCTAGAAGAGATCCGGGCTGATCTTGACGAAGGTGCCGACATGGTTATGGTCAAGCCTGCGCTGACGTACCTTGACGTGCTGGCCCGGGCAAGATTCGAATTTGATGTTCCTCTAGCGGCCTATCACGTGTCTGGTGAGTACGCCATGATTCATGCTGCTGCCGAGCGCGGCTGGATCGACGGTGAGTTGGTAGCGCTTGAGCAGATCACGGCAATCAAGCGAGCGGGTGCTGACTTCATCCTGACGTATTTTGCTCGATCCCTAGCCGAGAGCTTTCAGTGAGTAGTCAGCCATCTGAGCAAGCCGCAGACTCGCTCAGCCAGCCTGCTCAATCACTGACAAACGCTGGACTTTTTGAGCGGGGACTTATTCGAATTCCTGGTGGTGTGAACTCACCTGTTCGGGCATTCCGCTCGGTGGGTGGCACGCCGTACTTCGTAGCTCGTGGTCAAGGTGCCTATGTCTGGGATGTTGAAGGCAACAAATTCATTGATTATGTGCAGAGCTATGGGGCCTCAATTCTGGGCCATGCCAATGCAGGCGTGATCGCAGCGATTCAACGAGCGGCCCCGCTAGGAACCACTTTTGGGGCTCCAACTCCCGGAGAAATTTTGTTGGCCGAGGAACTCTGTTCTCGGGTGCCGGCCATGGAGCAGGTTCGCCTAGTGAGTTCCGGAACCGAAGCCACAATGTCTGCGGTGCGATTGGCTCGCGGCGCTACCGGTCGGTCCAAAATTCTTAAATTTGAAGGCAACTACCACGGTCACTCAGATGCGCTGCTTGCTGCTGCGGGGTCGGGCGTAGCCGAGGGTGCCCTCGACACGGGCAGCACTCCAGATTCTGCTGGTGTGCCTGCTGCTGCGGTGGCAGACACGATCCTGCGGCCCTACAACGTTGTGCCCGTGCTTGATGAGACTGTGGCTGTAGTCATCGTCGAAGCGATCTCGGCAAACATGGGACTGGTTCTACCCAAGCCGGAGTTTTTGCAGGGTCTGCGTGCCGAATGTGATCGGGTGGGCGCGCTGTTGTTATTCGACGAGGTCATCACTGGATTCCGCGTTGCCGTCGGTGGTGCCACCGAATGGTCTGGAGTCAACCCCGACATCTGGTGCTTCGGAAAAATCATCGGCGGCGGTTTGCCTGTTGGGGCTTTCGGTAGTTCAGCCGCAGTGATGTCTGAACTCGCTCCGCTCGGACCGGTCTATCAGGCCGGAACCTTGTCGGGGAATCCGCTCGCAACCGCAGCGGGCCTTGCCGTGCTGCAACAACTCGACGCCGATGCCTACCTTCAGCTATCTGACACCGCAGAGCAGCTGGCAATGGGACTGCGATCTGCGTTTGCATCCGCAGGCACTCAAGTAGTGATCCCCAAAGTTGGCCCTCTAGTGGGACTGTTCTTTGGCGAGACCCAACCTACCGATTTTGCTTCTGCATCGGCATCCGTAGCCCTTGGTCGCTACCCGGCATTTTTCCAAGCGATGCTGTCTCGTGGCATTGCCTTTGCTCCAGGTCCCTACGAGGTGATCTTCCCATCGCTTGCGCACTCAGAAGATGACCTGCGCATCACTATTGAGGCCGCACACGAAGCAGCCCAAGAAGCAGCCCAAGAAGAGGGCTAATCAAGAGGGCTAATCAAGAGGGCTAATTGATTCTGACCTGCAGACCTTTCAGAGGTTCACGATTCTGACTGGCGAGGGCGAGCACACTGCAGCGATGTCTGTGGGGTCGCTCGTGAGGACCACGATCTCAGAAGATGAGAGGCTGCGGACGGTGGCCCCGATGTGTGCATCGGCGACTCCGGTTGAGGTGGCACGCTGGATTCGAGCAGCCAGGTCCGCGCAGGGCGAGTCGAGGACGTGGTCCAGGACACCGAAGCGATTTATGGCAGCGGCGGATGGTGTGGTTCGGTCCCATCCAGCCTCTACGCGAACTGCGGTGGGCACCACGACTTCGACAACACGTCCCCGCCGTCGACGGGCCACCACCCCCGCCAAGTGGGCGACTACAACTCTGTGCTTGCGGCTGCGGGCATCTGTGAGCGCCTGAACGGCCTCGTTGTCGAGAACAATGGATCTCACGCGGCGCCAAGCAACTGAGCTTCCGCCCAAAGGAGTACATCGTCGGCATCAGCGTGGGGACGTCGCGCAGCCACTTCAACAGCAGCGCTGGCTATGAGATCAGGCCGGTCAGCAAGAGGGGAGGCGTCCTGAAGCGCCAGAGCGAGAGCGATCTCGCAGAGTGTTGGTTCGGTCGAGGGGTACTGTTCGTAGTGCATCTGCAGAGCGGCCTCCATGACCACCGTCTCGAGGGCCTGACGCAGCGCAGCTGCTGTCAAGCTGGTGGTCGAGGGCGCGGCCCCAAACTGGGTAACAGCTAGGGCGGCTGCGTCACGAAGTGACACAGGGAGACGCATCGAGGTGTTAACGGTCTCTCCGTCGGAAATGTTGAGTAACCGGTTCATCTCATCGAGAGTTTGAAGGGCGTCCATGCCGAATAGTGTACCACGACCATGTGGTACCAAATCGTTCGGGAGATGATCTGGGGAGGATCGTCATCATGTTGAGATGTAGTCCCCGGAACTCGCCCAGCAAGCGAAGACTCAGAAACTGTTGTGTGCTGTGGGGCCCAGCGTTCTACCCTGAGGGGGTGAGCCGGCAGTCCGCACATCAGCAGTCCGCAGATCAGCAGTCCGCAGATCAGCCGTCTGCAGTAACAAGCCATGTGTTTGATCGAACTGCCGCGGAACGAGTTATGCATCGCGCCGTGCACCTCGCTGCCGATCAGGAGTTAGAGGAATCAGTCGATGGCATTTCTGAACAGGCGCTCATCGAGGCAGCAGCAGAACTCGGGGTGGACATCTCGGTCGTTCAACAAGCTGCAGTCGAGGAGCGGCTGGGCCTGCTCGTGCAGAAGCCTCAACGCGGGGACTCCCTAGTCGGTCCGGCAGTGGTCACCGTGAGTCGGATTGTGCCCGGTCGACCTGAAGATGTGCTCGAGTCGGTGGATTCTTGGCTCCGCAAAGCTGGATCACTTCAGCGGCAACGCAGCGGGGCACTCTCGGCGAAATATTCCCAGCGGACTGGTCTCGCAGCCTCAGTAGATCGCAGCGCTCGGTCAGTTATGGGTACAGAGGAGTTGGGCCTCTTGCCGAGTTTGAGTGTCTCCACCGCTGCTGCTCAGTCGGGACCTGCAGGTGAACCGAGCGCGTTGGTTGCACTCTCTGCGGACTTACATGCGGAGCGATCTGCGGCAGTAGTTGGTGCTGCGGGAACTGCGATTCTGGGCTCTGCCTTTGCCATGTGTGGGGTTGTAGCCGCTGTGGCGAGCGCAAGTGGTGGGACTGCTCTAGATATGGCGGCAGGCATTGGTTTGGCCCTGCTGGCCTTGCTCGGAATCCCGATCTCTTGCGCGCTGGGCTATGGGGTTCTACGGCTTCGTGCCCGACGCATCTCAACGACTGAGGATTCGCTGAATGGAATTCTGGACCAGGTCGCGACTGGAACGCTGCCAAGCTCAACCTTTGGTCATATGGCTGACCGACTCCTACGGAGCCTGCGGAGTTTGCGGTCACCGAGACCCGGACCTCCTGTCTAGGTAGCCTGCCCAGATTTTGATTTGGCGGTCAGTCATCGAACAGTCAGACGGGTAGCCTGCAACGGTGATTACCGCAGGATTCAACCCAGAAGACCTTGAACAAGACTGGACTGCAGCACTCAAAAAGCTTGCAGAGGATCGGGTGGTTGACAGGCTTTGGGATGGGGATCACACCGCGATTCAAACTGACCCGACAGAGGTTGCAAATCGCCTGGGTTGGTTACATGTCATCGAGGACAGTTTGCGACAGTGGCCACGCTGGGTGCTCAGTGCAGATGAAATTGCAGAGGGTGCAAGCCACACAGATCTAGGTGAATTTGATCATGTACTGATCCTTGGAATGGGCGGATCGAGTTTGTTCCCCGAGGTCTTGGCCCGCACCTTTGCGCCCGGCGAGGGGTTCCCCGAATTGATCGTGCTGGACTCGACTGACCCTGCAGCGATTCTGCGAACTGCTGCTCTCTGTGATCCGGAGCGAACCATCGTGGTAGCGGCTTCAAAATCGGGAAGCACCATCGAGACCAGGTCGCATTTGGCGTACTTCTGGAACCGGCAGAGCATTGGAAAAAACTTTGTGGCGATTACGGACCCCGGCTCCGACCTTGAAGCGCTTGCCGCCTCGAGAGATTTTCGGTTCATTGCTCACGGCGTTCCAGAGATCGGAGGACGCTTCTCGGCCCTGTCAGCTTTCGGAATGGTGCCCGGTGCCCTGATGGGTCTCGACGCCGATGACCTGCTGTGTACCGCCGAAGAGGCAGCAGATATGCTCGGCCGCGATGTGGCCGTTGAGGATCATCTGGGTTGTCAGCTCGGTGCGCTCATGGCAGTGGCAGCTCAGCACGGTCGAGACAAGCTGACCTTTCTGATCGAGGAGCCACTTGCTGCATTCGGAGGTTGGGTTGAGCAATTGATTGCTGAGTCAACAGGCAAGCATGGAGTGGGGGTTCTGCCCGTGGTCGGCGAGCCCGCTGATTCACCGGACGCCGAACACCGGCTGTACGTGGTGATCGGTGATGTTGACCTGAGCAGCTTCGGCGAAGAAGGCCTTCCGGGCCCCTCTGTCCACCTTGGAGTTGAAGAGCCCCAAGATATGGGGGCTCAGGTGTTTCTTTGGGAGTTCGCAACCACCATTGCCGGAGTGGTGCTGGGGATCAATCCCTTTGACCAGCCAGATGTCGAATCAGCCAAGCTCGCAGCTCGAGGGATCCTGACCAATCGGAGCGAGGCACCAGAGGAGACTGGTTTGCAGAAGGCGCTCGAGCAGCTCCGGCCTGGGGACGCGCTCGTGATTGGGGCCTTTGTTGATCCAGTTTTTGAACCGGAACTGCAAGCCTCAAGGCTGGCCCTCGGCCGTGCTTGCGGCGTTGCCACCACCTTGGGGATCGGGCCGCGGTTTTTGCATTCAACGGGGCAACTCCATAAGGGAGGACCCGACCGCATGGTGTTTGTGCAAGTCGTCAGTGATGACGAAGCCGACGTTGCGATTCCTGGCGAGCCCTTTAGCTTCGGAGAACTCAAACACGCACAGGCTGATGGGGATCTTGCTGCCCTGCAGGCTTCTGGAAAGCGAGCATTCCGGGTTTCGCTAGAGGAGCTCTTGCAAGCTGGGCAGTAGTCGGCTGTGCAGGCTTTTGCTGTGCTGGCTCCGTTGGCCAGTCAGCTCAGGTGGGCGTAATCACTACCCGTGCGCGGATAAATCCGGGGCTCTCGCCAACGAGTTCTACGGCCCGTTTGACCTGACCAAATTTTCCTTGGGAGCTACTAATGGTGGAACCCTCTGGCGGATTCACCTTCCACAGAGGTGAGCTGTGGAACACGACTCGCTTATTCGCAACGGGTGCTGGAAGCCCCGAGTCAGCCAAAAAGGTTGCTGCCGAGGCAGATGGAATCACAAAAGTCAGATCGAGTTGACGGTTCGTATCACCGCGTGAAGTGAGGAACTCTGTCATGTCTGTTGGAAACGTTAATCCGCTCATCTTTGTAATTGCAGTAACGGAGAGATCATCGAGCGGCAAAGTGTTGACGCTCATGGTGGTGGAGCTGCCCTTGCCAGAATCAGTCTCAGCTGAATCAGTCTCAGCTGAATCAGTCT
>ERZ888423.314-NODE-314-length-51659-cov-36.902256_pt1 | contig 51659 bp, 49 predicted proteins | sample MGYA00520523_ERZ888423 | MGnify/ENA primary metagenome ERZ888423 (study PRJEB32303, sample SAMEA104408611) | aquatic metagenome | biome: Brackish water; feature: Pelagic; material: water | place: Baltic Sea | collected 2014-06-08T10:24:00 | depth 30,27 m ... | reverse complement strand
GTGCGGTAAGAGCGCACCAGCAGCATCGAGAGGTGCTGGCTCGGTAAACCCCGGCCGGGAGCAAGGCCGAGGGACAAAGGTTGGCCATGACACCCGTCCCGCTTCATGTGTGCCGCTCGAGGCCGTTGGTAACAACGGTCCCAGATAGATGATCGCCCCGGTCCGCTTCGGCGGAACGGAACAGAACCCGGCTTACGTCCTGCTTTCACCCCTTCACGATGACGCCCCAAGGCCCAACGCTGAGCCCCCGCCGCCAGCGCCAGCTGCTGGCCTTCCTGGCCAGCCTGGGGCTGGAGGAGCCCACGGGCCCGTCGGGTCTGGCCCCGATCGATGAGGCCCTCACCCACACCTCCGCCGGTCTGGCACACAACCATGAGCGTCTGGAGTTTCTCGGGGATGCGGTGCTGCGGCTGGCCGCCTCCGAGCACCTGCAACGCCTTCACCCGCAGCTGAGCGTGGGCGCGCGCGCTGAGCTGCGGGCCCAGATCGTCAGCGACCGCTGGCTGGCGGAACTGGGCGAACGCTGCGGCATCGATGCGGTGGTGCGGCTTGGCGCCATGGCGGCCGGGGATGCCGCCGCGCGGCCCACGATCCGGGCCGAAGCCTGTGAGGCCCTGATCGGCGCGCTCTATGAAGCCTGGGGCACGCTGGAGCCGGTGCACGGCTGGCTCTCCCCCCACTGGTCGGAGAGCATCGCGGCGCTGCTGGCCGATCCGCACCGCCACAACTGGAAGCAGGCCCTGCAGGAATGGACCCAGGCGCGGGGGCTGGGGCTGCCCGTCTACCGCGGTGAGGAATGCAGCCAGCTGCATGGCGATCCCCGCCGCTTCCACAGCAGCGTCGCCGTGGCCACCAGCGCAACGGCGGATCCGCTGGGCGAAGGCTGGGGCCGTTCGCGCCGCGAGGCGGAGCAGCAGGCGGCCAGCGCGGCGCTCGAGGCGCTGGAGCAGGGCGCCAATGAATTCAGGCCTGCTCCAGGCTGCTGAGGGGCAGGGTCACCAGCTTGTCCCAGTTGCCGCCCTCGAACAGCACCGCCACCTGCTTGCCGCTGAGGCGCTGCACGAAGCCGCGGTAGCCGTTGTAGATCGAGTGTGGGTCGCGGACCACCACGGTGGACCCGGGCAGGATCGGCAGCGCGCTGACAGCCATCGGTGGTCGTGAGGGGTGGCGCCATTATCGAGGCTGATGCAGGCAAGCGGGGATGGCAAAAGGGGCACCACCGCGCCGTGATGGGGCAGACCACCCGCCGCAGGAGGCCCCAGCGGCCGATCCCTGGCTGGTGGTGGGGCGGATCGTGGCCGCCCAGGGCCTGGAAGGGGAGCTGCGCGTGCTGCCGCGCACCGATTTCCCGGAGCGCTTCACCCGAGCGGGCCCCCGCTGGCTGCGGCGGCAGCAGGAGCCCCCCCAGCCCGTGCGCCTGCTCAGCGGCCGCCAGCTGCCGGGGCGGGAGCTGTTCGTGGTGCGGCTGGAGGGGATCGCCAACCGCTCAGCGGCGGAGGCGATCGTTGATCGCGACCTGCTGGTGGAGGCCAGTGACCGTCCGCCGCTGGCCGACGGGGAGTTTCACCTGTTCGATCTGCAGGGGCTGGAGGTGCGGCTGGCGCCGGCCGGCACGCCGATCGGCACCGTCGTCGACCTGATCCATGCCGGCAACGACCTGCTGGAGGTGCAGTTGAGCGAGGGGCGGCGGGTGTTGATCCCCTTCGTGACACCGATCGTGCCGCGCGTGGAAATCGGCGAGGGGTGGCTGGAAATCACGCCGCCGCCGGGTTTGCTCGATACCTGAGCCCCTCGATAAGCTGCCTGCACACGTGGACTGCCGACCATGAGCCCTGCAGCCACATCCCTCGTGCCGGTGATTCTCTGCGGAGGAACCGGCACCCGCCTCTGGCCGCTTTCGCGCGCCTCCTACCCGAAGCAGTACTGGGCGCTGGCCGGCAACGATGATGCCACCCTGCTGCAGCAGACCCAGCAACGGCTGGAGGGCCTGCCGCAGCTCGCCCCGCCGCTGCTCGTCTGCAACGAAGACCACCGTTTTATCGTGGCCGAGCAGATGCGCCAGATCGGCGTAGACCCTGGCGCGATCCTGCTGGAGCCAGTGGGGCGCAACACCGCCCCGGCGATCGCCGTGGCCGCCCTGCAGGCCACCGCCCGCGGTGAGGATCCGCTGCTGCTGGTGCTGGCCGCCGATCACGTGATCCGCGATGCCGCCGCCTTTCGGGCGACGATCACGGCGGGCCGTCCGGCCGCTTGCGCCGGCCGCCTGGTGACCTTCGGCATCGTGCCCACCGCGCCGGAAACCGGCTACGGCTACATCGAAGCGACCCTGCCCTTCAGCGCCGCCGCCAATGGCGCCGCCGCCGGCCCGCAGGAGCCGGTGCCGATTGCCCGCTTCGTGGAGAAACCGGATCGGGCCACCGCTGAGCAGTTCCTGGCCTCGGGCCGCTTCACCTGGAACAGCGGCATGTTCCTGTTCAAGGCCAGCGCCATCCTGGCCGAGCTGGAGCGGCTCACGCCCGAGCTGGTGAGCGCCTGTCGCGCCGCCCTCGAACAGGATTCCGCCGATCTCGATTTCCTGCGCCTGGAGCAGGAATCCTTTGCCAGCTGCCCCAGCCTGGCCATCGATGTGGCCGTGATGGAGCGCACCACGCTCGGTTCGGTGCTGCCGCTGGAAGCGGGCTGGAGCGATGTAGGCAGCTGGAGCGCCCTATGGGACACCGGCGAGCGGGATGCCTCGGGCAATGTGGTGCGCGGCCGGGTGATCAGCGAGGGGGCCCGCAACTGCTACCTGCGCAGCGAGCACCGGCTGGTGGTGGGGCTCGGCATTGAAAATCTGGTGGTGGTTGAAACCGACGATGCGGTACTGGTCGCCCATCGCGACCGGGCGCAGGAGGTCAAGACGATCGTGAAGCAGCTGGAAGCGGCCGGCGCCTCAGAAGGCAAGGCCCATCGGCGCATCTACCGCCCCTGGGGCCACTACGACGGCGTGGTGGAAGGAGAGCGCTGGCAGGTGAAGAAGATCCTGGTAAAACCGGGCGCCTCGCTCTCCCTGCAGATGCACCACCACCGGGCCGAGCACTGGGTGGTGGTGAAAGGCACCGCCGTGGTGGAGAAAGACGGCCTCCAGGAGATGGTGGGCGAGAACCAGAGCACCTACATCCCGCTCGGCTCAAAACACCGGCTGTCGAACCCCGGCAAGATCGCCGTGGAGATGATCGAGGTGCAGAGCGGCCCCTATCTCGGCGAAGACGACATCGTGCGCTTCGATGACGTCTACGGCCGCGTCGACGCCCCCCACCGCGGCATCACCCAGCCGGCCAGCTGACGCTCAGCTGACTAGCTAACGCTCAAAAGGGGCCATACCCGGCCGGATTGGCAGATTGCCACGCCCAGCCGTCGCGGCAGATGGCATCGAGGCCGCGCTCGGTGCGCCAGCCCAGCCGCTCGGCCGCCAGGGCGGGATCCGCCACCGACACCGCCACGTCCCCCGGCCGGCGGTCTTCGATCCGATAGGCGATCGGCCGGCCACTGGCCCGCTCATAGGCGCGCACCACGTCCAGCACCGAATGCCCCTCGCCGCTGCCGAGGTTGAGGGTCAACCGCTGGGGAGCTTCCGCCAGCAGCACCTCCAGGGCGGCGCGATGGCCGTCGGCGAGGTCCATCACATGGATGTAATCGCGCACGCCGGTGCCATCCGCCGTGGGCCAGTCAGCGCCGAACACGCGCAGGAAGGGCCGCCGGCCGATCGCCACCTGGCTCACGAAGGGGAAGAGGTTGTTGGGCAGGCCGCCGGGATCTTCACCGATGCGGCCGCTGGGATGGGCACCGCAGGGGTTGAAATAACGCAGCAGGGCCACCCGCCAGCCGGGTTCGCTGGCCGCCACATCCGCCAGCAGCCGCTCCACCGCCGCCTTGGTTTCGCCGTAGGGGTTCACCGGCGCCACCGGCGCGGATTCAGGGATCGGCACCACGGAGGTGAAGCCGTAGAGCGTGGCGCTGCTGCTGAACACGATCGTGCGGCAACCGGCATGGCGCATGGCCGCCAGCAGCCGCATGCTGCCGCCCACGTTCACATCCCAGTAGCGCAGGGGGTCGGCCACCGACTCCCCCACCGCCTTGCAGCCGGCCAGATGGATCACCGCCTCGATCGGTGTGTCGCCGGCAAAGGCCCGTTCCAGCGCCGCTGGATCACGGATGTCGCCTTCGATCAGCCGCAGCGGCGCCCCCGCCAGCTCCTCAACCCGGCGCAGAGCTTCCGGCGAGCTGTTGGAGAAGTCGTCGAGCACCACCAGCCGATGGCCCTGCTGCAGCAGCAGCACACACAGGTGACTGCCGATGAAGCCCGCCCCACCGGTGATCAGAAGCGCGGCCATTGCAAAGGCTGGGTGTGCTCTCGGACACTACTGATCAGTAGCAATGGCCGGCCACCACTCCCTTCGGGTGGACAGCCACTCCGCCCTCCGGGTCGCTTCAACCCAGGCGCAGATCGATGGTGCGCAGACCGTTCGCCGGCAATGGCCAGGGGGGAGCCTCCAGCGGCTCGATCGGCTCCGAATCGCGCACGAATTCATGCGGCTCGCCATCGCGGCGGAAACAGGCCAGCCGCTCTCCGCCGCCGTCGGCAAGGATCTCAAGTTGCAGAGGCAGCTGGTTGGCAATGCAGGGATGCAGGGAGGGGAACAGGCTGCTGTGGCGGTAGCGGATCCCCAGCCAGCCATCGCCGAGCGGCAGGTCACGGCCGCAGAGCCGCAGCCGGTGGGCGTCGAGGAACGCCTCGTTCACCCGCAGCTCCAGGCGCTGCAGGGAGCTGTCGACGAAGCGGCTGGTGGTGCCCCCTTCCGCCGGGGTGTCACACAGCAGCGGCCACGGCTCCAGGGCACGACGGATCTCGAGCCGGGCTCCGTGCCGCTCCCAGGAGAGCAGCAGCGGGAAACGCCAGTTCCAGATCTGCCGGTACGGCTCAGGCTGCATGTCGAGGCCGTCGGCATCCAGCTGCTGGAGCACACGCTGCAGATCGCTCCAGAGCGCATGGGGCAGCAGGGCTTCATCGTGCAACTGCTCGCCGAAGGCGATCAGCTCGGTGGGCCGATGGACCGGATCCAGCAGGTGCGCCGCCAGCGCACTCCAGAGCAGGGCGATCGCCGCGGCCCATTCGGCCTTGGGCAGGGCCTCGATGGCCCGGAATTCGATCAACCCCTGGCAGCCGCTGGGCCAGGCGGGATTCCAGAACTTGTCGAAGCTGATTTCGCTGCGGTGGGTGTTGCCGCTGCGGTCGGCATGGAGGTGGCGCAGGGTTTCGCTGACCAGCACGCGCTGGTCGCCCTCGGGCAGCTGCTCCAGCGCGCTGTGGGCCAGGCGGAGATCAAGGGCGCTGGCGCTGCCCTCGTCCAGCCGCGGCGCCTGGGAGGACGGCCCCACCGACGTGTTGCTGAACAGGTAGGAGAGGCTGGGATGCTGCTGCCAGAAGCGCAGGATCGCCACCAGCCAGGTCGGCCGGCTGAAGAACGGGTTGGCGTCGAGGCTGGCACCGCCCCAGAGCAGGTGGTTGCCGCCCCCGGTGCCCTGCTGCTCCAGGCCCTCCCCCTTCAAGCTGCACAGCCCCACCGACGCGCTCGCCTCGGCCAGGGTCTGCATCCAGCCGGCGTAGTCGGCCCAGCCGTGGCACACCGGCAGGTTGACCTCCAGCACACCGGGGTCGGCGGTGAGGCCCAGCACCTGCCACTGGCCGTCCACATCGACGGGCAGCATGCCGCTGAGTTCAGGCTGACTCCAGCCCTCGCTGGCCGCCGCGATCACCTTCAGCAACTGGTGCAGGGGCTCGCGCGCCAGCGGCGGTAGAAACAGGTTCCAGCTGTCCTCGCGGATCTCCAGGGTCAGCACCTGGCGCAGCACGCCCTCAGGGAAATGCTCAAGCGGCAGGCGCAGTCCGGCCGGGCCCGAGGCCGGCAGCAGGCGGCAACGGCGCTTTTCGAGGCTCCACTCGGCCGCCTGCCAACCCTCGGGATCGCCCTCCTCGGTGGCTTCGGCGTGGTGGCAGAGCGGCACCGCCCAGATGCGGTTGTCAGAGGCCAGGGGATCCTTGAGCTTGAGCGGAGTGAACACGCAGCCGAGGGCCATCCCTACGGCCTTCAGAAAGGCCTTGGCGCCTTTGCGCGGCAGGGGTGGCATGGAGAAGGGCGCACCGAACTCCGGAGGCCGGCCGGCGGCGGCGTCCTGGGGCCAGCGCACCACCGGCAGGCCATCAAGGCCGGTGATCAGCCGTAGCGCCCAGCGCGGGTTCACCTCGCCGTCGTAGCGCTTGCCGGGGCAATACATCAAGGTGCTGCCGGGCCAGGTGCGCCGCTGAATCTCTGCTGCCAGCGCGTGGGCATAGGCCAGCTTGGTGGGCCCATCGGCGGTGACCGACCATTCGGCCCCCTCGGGCTTGAGCGGCACATAGGTGGGCTCACCGCCCAGGGTGAGGTGGATGCCCTCGGCCCGCAGCCGATGCTCCGCTTCGATGGCCGTGTCCGCCATCCAGGCGGGTGTGGTCGTCAGGGGAGGGGGCGCAGGCCGTTGCAGGGAGTCGGCGGGCGCAGACGCGGGGGTGACGGTCATGGTCGGTGAGGTGTGGTCCGCAGACTGGCAGGGATCACGGTGCAGGCATTGATCGGCACCGGCGCCACCTTCCAGATGCGCTCGGCGTAGTCGGCAATCGAGCGGTCGGAGGAGAAGAAGCCGCAACGGGCGGTGTTCAGCACCGACATGCGGCTCCAGCTGGTGGGGTTCTGCCAGGCCTGATCGACGGCGTTGTGGGCGCGGCGGTAGTCACCCATGTCGGCCATCACCCGGAACGGATCGCTGCCGCAGAGGTTGGCCAGCAGCGGATGGAACAGGTCGCGGTCACCTTCGCTGAAGTGGCCCGAGCCGATCAGCTCGATCGCTTCGCGGGCGATCGGATCGTTCTCCAGCCAGGGCATCGGGTGGTAGCCATTGCGGTTGAGCGATTCGATCTGCTCGGCGGTATGGCCGAACAGGAAGAAGTTCTCGTGGCCTACCAGGTCGCGGATTTCCACGTTGGCGCCATCGAGGGTGCCGATCGTGACGGCGCCGTTGAGAGCCATCTTCATGTTGCCCGTGCCGGAAGCCTCCTTGCCGGCGGTGGAGATCTGCTCAGAGAGATCCACGGCGGGGTAAACCTTCTGGCCGAGGCTGACACTGAAGTTGGGCAGGAAGACCACCCGCATGCGCCCGTCCATGGCCGGGTCCATGTTCACGATCTCGGCGATGCCGCCGATCAGCCGGATGATCAGCTTGGCCATGTGGTAGCCCGGCGCCGCCTTGCCCCCGAAGATGAAGGTGCGGGGCGGCAGGTCTTCGCCGTTGCGCAGCCGCAGATAGCGCTCCACGATCTGCAGCGCCGCCAGATGCTGGCGCTTGTATTCGTGGATCCGCTTCACCTGCACGTCGAACAACGACGACGGATCCACCAGCACGCCGAGGTCCTGGTGGATGGTGGCGGCCAGCCGCTGCTTGGCCTGATCGCGAACGCTGCGCCAGCGCTCCAGGAAGGAGCCATCGTCGGCATGGGCCTCCAGGCCCTTGAGCTCGCCCAGGTCCCGCCGCCAGCCGCGGCCGATCGTGTCATCGAGCAGGCCGGAGAGGAACGGGTTGGCCACCGCGATCCAGCGGCGGGGGGTGACGCCGTTGGTGACGTTGGTGAAGCGGTCGGGCCAGAGATCGGCGAACTCGGGGAACAGCTGCTTCTGCACCAGGTTGCTGTGCAGCTCAGCCACCCCGTTCACCTTCTGGCTGCCCACCACCGCCAGGTTCGCCATCCGCACCTTGCGCTGGGGCCCCTCCTGAATCAGCGACAGGCGCTCCAGCAGCTCGGGCTGGCCCGGGTAGCGGATGCGCACCATGCGCAGGAAGCGAGAGTTGATCTCGTAGATGATCTCGAGCTGGCGGGGCAGCAGCTGGGCGAACAGCTCCAGGCCCCAGGTCTCGAGCGCTTCGGGCAGCAGCGTGTGGTTGGTGTAGTTCACGCTGGCGGTGGTGATCGCCCAGGCGGTGTCCCAGTCGGCGCCGTGCTCGTCGATCAGCAGCCGCATCAGCTCGGCCACGGCGATCGCCGGGTGGGTGTCGTTGAGCTGCACCGCGAACTTGTGGTGGAACTCGGTGATCGGCAGACCCTGCCCCTTGAGGATGCGGAACATGTCCTGCAGGGAGCAGCTCACGAAGAAGATCTGCTGGCTGAGCCGCAGGCGCTTGCCCTGTTCGAGTTCGTCGTTGGGGTAGAGCACCTTGGAGAGCGTTTCCGACTCCACCTTCTGCAGCACCGCGCGGGTGTAGTCGCCGGCGTTGAAGGAGGCGAAATCGAAGGCTTCCGGGGCCTGCGCCGACCACAACCGCAGCGTGTTGGTGGTCTTGACGCCATAGCCCAGGATCGGCGTGTCGTAGGCGACGCCGAGCACCACGTGCTGGCCGATCTGCACCGGGTAGGTCCACTCCGGCCGGATCACCTCCCAGGGGTTGCTCTGCGCCAGCCAGGGGTCGGTGCTCTCCACCTGCCAGCCGTTGCTGATCTGCTGGCGGAAGATGCCGAACTCATAGCGGATGCCATAACCGATCGCAGGCAGCTCCAGGCTGGCCATCGATTCCTGGAAACAGGCCGCCAGGCGGCCGAGGCCGCCGTTGCCCAGGCCCGGTTCGGGCTCCTCGGCAATCAGCTCCTCAAGGTCGACGCCGAGTTCGTCGCAGGCGTCCTTGGCCGCCTCACGCAGCCCCAGGTTCACCAGGTTGTTGTCGAGGTGCGGGCCGAGCAGGTATTCGGCGGAGAGGTAGCTGACCGTGCGCACCCCTTGCTGGGTGTAGGTCTCAGCGGTGTCGACCCAGTTGTGCAGGAGCTGATCACGCACCGACAGCGCCAGGGCGCGGTAGTAGTCGTGGCGGGTGGCCAACGACGGCGATTTGGCCAGGCTGGAGAACAGGTGGCGGCGGATGCCCTCCGCCAGCGCCTTGCCATCCGCGGAAGAGAAATATTCGCGTTCCGCAGGGGGTGCTGTGGTGGCGGCCATGGGGTGCTTATCAGCAATCGCACCTTCATGCTGCGGACAGGGCCCCCAATGCTGCGCCAACGGTTACCGATTCAGGTTCATTTCCTGTTTGGCGCACCGGGGCCGCCAGGCCGCCATGGCGGCCAGAAGCGAGGCTGGATCAGAGCTGAAGCAGATTTGGCACGATGTGCTCCTCGCTGATCACATCGGCGGTGATCGCCCAACTGAGTTCGCTTTTCACACCGGGCGGGCCGGAGAAGCTGCCCGACACCGCCGCAGTGAGGCCGGACTTGGAGGAGGTGGCCAGGGGGATGTAGCGGTCGTCGATCGCCCCCTGACCGCTGGGATCGAAGCCCCGCCAGCCGGCGCCGGGCAGATACACCTCCGCCCAGGCGTGCAGGTCGTAGCGCTGCGGCCTGGGCTCCACCAGGTGATAGCCGCTCACAAAGCGGGCGGGCAGGCCCACGCAGCGGCAGGCCTCGATCATCAGCACGGCCAGATCACGGCAGGAGCCCACCCGCTCCTTGAGCGTGCGGCCGGCGGGCCAGGCCGGCCCCACGTGCCGCTGGGTGTACTTCACCCGGTCCTGGATCATCTCCACCAAGTGCTGCAGGAACATCAGCGCCCGCTGGTCGCTGCCCATCAGCGCCTCCTGGGCCAGCTCCACCGCCGCCGGCTCGTGCTGGCCATTGGGCAGCCAGCCATCGAGCGAGCCCTTGAGATCGCTGTTGAGCAGGCCGATCGGATACGGCAGCAGGGGCTCGTTCTCCTCCAGGCAGGCCTGCAGCAGGGGCGGCATCTGGGTGTCCACCTCGCTGGTGGCGCGGATCTCGAAGCTGTCGGTGCTGCCGGTGAAGCGGGCCCGCAGCACGTCATCGCCGCTGGCGGCCACCAGCAGATGCAGCCGGTGGGGATCGGGCGAGAAGAACAGCTCGAAATTCACCAGCCGCTGGAAGCCATGGGCCCGCGGCCGCAGGCAGAGGCGATGGGGACCCAGCTGGACAGGCGCGCTGTAGCGATAAGAAAGGGTGTGGGTTACGCGGGCGCGCATGCCGGGGAGGAGGAAGCGGTGGACAGGGGTGACGGGAACGCGGCCGAGCTGCTGGAAGCGTCCATCGACTGAGTCTCGCCAGCGCCCGACTGCACGCAGGCCGGGGATTGGCTGGCGTGGATGACGGTATCGAAGTAGCGATCGCTGATCAGGCCATGCAGGCGGTTGAGGTCGCTCTGGAACTGATCGATCGCTTCATGCAATCCGCGCCCGATCAATTCGTCGATGCGCACGTAGCTCCAGTTGGCCAGCATCAGGCCGGAGAGGCATTCGAGGTCGTCGGGCGGGCCAGGCACGGGGTTGCCGCGGATCACCCGCAGCGACTTGCTGAGGCCTTCGAGGCAATAGCGCACCGAGCGGGGGAAGATCGGATCGAGCAGCAGGAAGGCCGCCACCGCCTTGGGTTCGATTGCCCGCTGCTGCGACTGGCGGAACATCTGATAGGCCCCTGCCGAGCGCAGCAGGGAGATCCACTGCAGCTCGTCGAGCACACCGCCCACCTCCTCCGGGCTCGGCAACAGCAGGAAGTACTTCACATCAAGAATGCGGCTGGTTTTGTCGGCCCGCTCCACCAGGCGCCCCAGCTTGCTGAACTGCCAGGAGAGATCGCGGCTGAGCGTGGCATCGGTGACGCCATAGAACAGCTGGCAGGCGCGGCGCACCTCGTGCAGTTGCTCCTGGGCCGGTAGGCGCCAGAAATGATCGCTTTCCTTGAGCGTGAGATAGATGTCGTTGATCTGCTCCCACATCTCGGTGGTGATCACCTCGCGGATCTGGCGGGCGTTCTCGCGGGCGGTGGCGATGCAGTTGACGATGCTGCTGGGGTTGCCTGGCTCCCGCACCAGGAAGCGCACCACATCGGTGGGGCCGCCGTCGGGGTAGAGGCGGTCGAACAGCTCGCGGTCGCCGCTGGCATCGATCAGCGGCAGCCAGGGTTCGGCGCTGCCCGGCGGGCAGTCAAGCGCCATGGCCTCGCTCACTTCAAGGAAGCGGGAGATGTTCTCAGCCCGCTCGACGTACCGGTTGATCCAGTAGAGGGATTCGGCGACGCGGCTCAGCATGAGGTCTCATCCACGATCCAGGTGTCCTTGCATCCTCCGCCCTGGGATGAGTTGACCACCAGCGAGCCACGGCGCAGCGCCACGCGGGTGAGACCGCCCGGGCTCACCCAGGCCCCCTTGCCCCGCAGCACATAAGGCCGCAGATCAACGTGGCAGGGGTAAAGCTCCCCTTCGCTCAGCGAGGGCACGGTGGAGAGCTCCAAGGTGGGCTGGGCGATGAAGTTGCGGGGATCGGCCTTGATCTTGTCGGCGAAGGAAAGGATCTCGGCCTGCTCGGCGTGTGGGCCGATCAGCATGCCGTAGCCCCCGGCTTCTCCCACCGCCTTCACCACCAGGTCCTTGAGGTGGGCCAGCACATAGGCCTGGTCCTCGGGCCGGGCGCAGATGTAGGTGGGCACGTTCTCGATGATCGGCTCCTCCGCCAGGTAGTAGCGGATCATGTCCGGCACATAGGCGTAGATCAGCTTGTCGTCGGCGACGCCGGTGCCTGGTGCATTGGCGATCGCCACCCGGCCGGCGGCATAGGCCTCCATCAGCCCGCGCACACCCAGCATCGAATCGCTGCGGAACACGGCCGGATCGAGGAAGTCGTCGTCGATGCGGCGGTAGATCACGTCCACCGGCTCGAGCCCGGCGGTGCTGCGCATCCACACGCGGTTGCCCTCGCAGACCAGATCGCGGCCCTCCACCAGCTGGATGCCCATCTGCTGGGCCAGGTAGCTGTGCTCGAAGTAGGCGCTGTTGAACACGCCGGGGGTGAGCAGAACCACCTTGGGTGTATCGGTCCAGGGAGCGAGCTCCCGCAGGGTCTGCAGCAGGTGGGAGGGATAATCGTCGATGGGCTGCACGGTGCGGCCGGCAAACAGGCTCGGAAACATCCGCTTCATCACCCGGCGGTTTTCCAGGAAGTAGGCCACGCCCGAGGGGCAGCGCAGGTTGTCTTCCAGCACTCGCCAGGTGCCCTGGCCGTCGCGCACCAGATCAAGGCCGGAGATGTGGCACCAGCGGCCCAGCGGTGGCTGGAAGCCCTGCAGCTGGGGTCGCCAGCCCTGGGAGCTCTCCACGTCCTGCCGCGGAATGACGCCGTCGTTCAGGATCCTTTGGGGCCCATAGACATCGGCCAGAAATAGGTCGATAGCTTCCAGCCGTTGGAATAGACCCTCCTCCAGTCGCTGCCAGTCGCCGCTGCTGATCAGACGCGGCAGGGGATCGAAGGGCAGGATGCGCTCACCACCCTGGCTGCCTGAGCCATTGAGGCGAAAGGTGGCTCCCAGCCGCCGCAGCAAAACGCCGGCGGCCTCATGGTTGCGGTTTAGTTCATCGAGGCCCAGCTGGCCCAGGGAGGAGATCAGGGGCTGCAGGGCGCTGCGGGGCTGTTCAGGTGCACTGAAGTATTCGTCGTAGCCCCGATTTGGTCTGTATTCGGTAAACATGCCACGCCTCTTGCCGTGGCGGGATCATGTCCACCCCTTGGGGTCGGCGCCGGTGTGGATTGATACGGAAGGCCAGCTACAGCAAAAAGTAGCGCTGGGCCATCGGCAGCACTTCGGCTGGTTCGCAGGTGAGTAGTACCCCATCTGCGAACACCTCATAGGTCTGGGGGTCTACCTCAACCTTCGGCAGGGCCGTGTTGTTTTTCATCGAGGCCTTGCCGATGTCGCCGCGGGTGTTGGTCACGGGCACGCAGGGGCGTTTCAGGCCCAGCTGGCGGGGTAGGTCGGCATCGAGGGCTGCCTGGCTCATGAAGGTGAGGCAGCTGGGGGCCAGGGCCGCTCCAAAGGCGGCAAACATCGGCCGGCCGTGCACCGGCCCGGGGGTGGGGATCGAGGCGTTGGCATCGCCCATCTGGGCCCACACGATCGAGCCGCCCTTGATCACCAATTCCGGTTTCACACCGAAAAAGCCCGGCTTCCACAGCACCAGATCGGCAAGCTTGCCCACCTCCACCGAACCGATCTGGGAATCGAGCCCGTGGGCGATGGCCGGGTTGATCGTGGTTTTGGCGATGTAGCGCTTCAAGCGGGTGTTGTCGTTGCGGCTGGAGTCTTCGGGCAGGGAGCCGCGCTGGACTTTCATCTTGTGGGCGGTCTGGAAGGTGCGGGTGATCACCTCGCCCACCCGGCCCATGGCCTGGGAGTCGCTGGCGATGATCGAGAAGGCGCCCAGGTCGTGGAGGATGTCTTCGGCGGCAATCGTTTCGCGGCGGATGCGCGATTCGGCGAAGGCCACATCCTCCGGGATGCGTGGATCCAGGTGGTGGCACACCATCAGCATGTCGAGGTGCTCCTCGAGCGTGTTGCGGGTGTAGGGACGGGTGGGGTTGGTGGAGCTGGGCAGCACATTGGCCTCGCCGCAGATCCGGATGATGTCGGGGGCATGGCCGCCGCCGGCCCCTTCAGTGTGGAAGGTGTGAATGGTGCGGCCACCGATGGCGCGGATCGTGTCCTCCACAAACCCCGCCTCATTGAGCGTGTCGGAGTGGAGGCACACCTGCACGTCGTAGTTGTCGGCCACGGTGAGGCAGCAATCGATCGCCGCCGGGGTGGTGCCCCAGTCTTCGTGGAGCTTGAGGCCGCAGGCACCGGCACGGATCTGCTCTTCGATCGCAGCCGGGGTGCTGGCATTGCCCTTGCCGTAGAAGCCCAGGTTCACCGGCAGCCCCTCGGCCGCCTGCAGCATGCGGGCCAGGTGGAAGGCGCCGGGGGTGCAGGTGGTGGCATTGGTGCCGGTGGCCGGGCCGGTGCCGCCCCCCAGCAGGGTGGTGACACCACTGGCGATGGCGGTTTCGATCTGCTGCGGGCAGATGAAATGGATGTGGGTGTCGATGGCACCGGCGGTGAGGATGTGTCCCTCTCCGGCGATCGCCTCGGTGCCGGGGCCCACCACAATCGTCACCCCGTCGGTGATGTCGGGGTTGCCCGCCTTGCCGATCGCGCAGATGCGGCCGTCGCGCAGGCCCACATCCGCCTTGACGATTCCCCACCAATCAAGGATCAAGGCATTGGTGATCACCGTGTCCACCGCACCTTCGGCCCGGGAGGTCTGGGCCTGACCCATGCCGTCGCGGATCACCTTGCCGCCGCCGAACTTCACCTCTTCGCCGTAGGTGGTGAAATCCCTCTCCACTTCCAGGAACAGCTCGGTGTCGGCCAGCCGCAGCCGGTCGCCGGTGGTGGGGCCATAGGTTTCGGCGTAGGCCCGCCGATCCATCCGATAAGGCATGGCTGAGGAGAGTCGAGGAGGACGGGTGGTTGGTGGTGGCCGGGGTGGCCGTCGCAGGGCAGTGGCAGCGTGGTGGCAGGGCGCGCTGGTGGCGCCGCTTCACTCGAGCGGGCCGTTGACCAGGCCGTTGAAGCCGAACACCCGGCGGGCGCCAGCCAGGGGGATCAGCTGCACCTCGCGCTGATCGCCGGGCTCGAAGCGGATCGCCGTGCCGGCCGGGATGTCGAGCCGCTGGCCGCGGGCGCTGTCGCGGTCGAACACCAGCGCGTCGTTGGCTTCATAGAAGTGGAAGTGGGAACCCACCTGAACCGGGCGGTCGCCGCGGTTGGCCACGTTGAGCGTGGTGACGGGCCGGCCGGCATTGAGTTCGTGGCTGCCGGGCTCCGGCAGCAGTTCGCCAGGGATGAGAGGAGACATGCAGGCGCAGCGATCAGGGGGATCAGCGGATCGGGTCGTGGAGGGTGACCAGCTTGGTGCCGTCGGGGAAGGTGGCTTCCATCTGCACCTCGGGGATCAGTTCGGGAACGCCTTCCATCACCTGGTCACGCCGGAGCCAGGTGCTGCCCTCCTCCATCAGGGCGGCCACGCTCTTGCCATCACGGGCGCCTTCCAGCACCTGAAAGCTGAGCCAGGCCACGGCTTCGGGATGGTTGAGCTTGAGACCGCGACCCAGGCGCCGTTCCACCAGCAGGGCCGCGGTGACGATCAGGAGCTTGTCCTTCTCCTGGGGGGTGAGATGCATGGGGGACGCGATTGCCAGTCACACTCTCGCAGCGGCGCGGGGCTGGAGCAGGTTCAGCAGGAACGTTCGCGGCGGCGGCCGCGGTGGGGGTCACGGCCCGACCGGCCTTGCCTGCGCAGGCGGCCCCGGCAAGGGCGGCAAGGCGGGAGGCACCTGTCCCGTCCAGCGGGCCTCCTCCAGCGCCGCCGGATACAGCCGCCGGGCAGCGTCCTGCGAAACCGGGCTCCGGCGCAGCAGGTCGCGGTATTGCTGCAGTGCGGAGGTGGGCCGGAACAGCAGACCCGCCGCCACGGCCAAGGCGGAGCCCAGCAGGTAGTCCAGCCAGCGGTGGGGGATGTACCAGGCCACCAGCGGTCCGTAGCCGACAAAGGCCACGCCGCTGGAGATCAGCGCGGTACGCAGGTAGGCCTCTCCCTGCAGCGCTACCACCAGCGCCGCGGTTCCGCCCATCACCACAGCAGTGCTGACCGGGCTGAGACCGAAGCTGTCAAACACCAGCAGCGGCATCAGCACGCCGAGGCTGACGCCAACCATGCGATCGCGCACCCGGGCCAGGGTGGCGCCGAGGCTGTCGTTTAGCAGCAGCACCACACCGAAATAGAGGTATTTGGGGGCGACGGCACCGAGCCCTTCGCCGATCGGCAGCGCCAGTACGGCCACCACGAGCTTGCGCCAGAAGAACGGCGAGGCAAGACCCGCCGCCAGGCGCGCGGCTGGCGGCGGATCGGCACTGGCCGGCTCAGGCTCCTTGGCTGGCGCCGAGTGCGCCGCCGGACTCCACACCACCTGCACGACGCTGCCGACCACGAGCCCGAGCGCGATCGCGGCCAGTTCGTTGCCCAGGCTCAGCCAGCTGCTGGTGGCGCTCAGCAGCGGCAGCACGCCGGTGATAGCGAGCACGTTGCCGAGCGGCCGCAACGCGCCGGGCAACAGCAGCATCAGCCCCTGCATGAGCGCGGCCACCAGACCGAACACGAACACCTCCGGCGCTCCGGCGAAAGCCTCACCGATCAGCAGCCCGATCGCCATCGAAAGGCCGCTCAGCCCCACCAGCACTGGGTACACGGGCAGGGGCCAGCGGCTGAAATCCGGGCGCACCACCAGCGCCGCCACGATCACCCCGTAGGCAGCCGCGCCGCTGTCGAGGCCCACGCCAGCCGCCAGCGCCGCGGTGAAACCACTGGACTGGGCAATCACCAGGGCGGCACGCAGGCCCCGCCAGGGCAGCGGGGCGGCGGCGCCGGTCACCGGGGCCGGCCGCCGAGAGCCTGGATCCAGCCCAGCAACAGCACCACCACCAGCAGAGCCACCCAGAACCACAGCCGGGGCGGACTGCTGGCGGCGGCCAGCGCCAGCAACAGCAGGGCCAGCCAAGGGGCCGGGGCCGCCCAGGGGGCCAGCCAGGGCACAAGGGCTCGTCGCAGCAGGCGGCGACGAGCCGGTGGAGCAGCAGCGGGCTCAAGGCGGGGGCCGCTCATCGTTCCGTTCCCCCCAGCCAGCGCAGAAACGGCAGCACGAAACTGACCAGCGGACGCCGCTCCAACTCGACGCGTGCCAGGGCCGGCGTTCCGTTCTCAAGCTCCAGGTCAGGGCCGTTGCCGCCACTCCAGCGCAGGCCGCTGGGGGTGGCGGCCGGCTCCAGATCCACCAGCACCAGCATCACCGGCGCGGTGACCTTGTTGCCCAGGGTGGCAAGCGGATCGCCACCTTCCCCGAAGGCCTCCTGACGGCTGCGGGCCGCCAGGCTGGCCGCCAGATCGTTGTCGCCCAGCACGTGGGTGAGCGCTTCCGCATCCAGGGAGATCGGCGACAACGAACGGATCCGGCCCGTCAGCGCGCCGTAGCGCTGCGCAGTGCCGCCGTAACGGTCACGGCTCTGTAGCTGCGGTTCCACCTGGACCCTGGCGCCGGGGCGCAGGCGGCTGGCATCGGCCTCGGTGAACAGGGTGATGGCGGTGCGGTGGCGGGATACGGCCTGCGCAGGAGCACCGACAACGGCGATCCGCTGGCCCGGAGCCACCGCCTGCCCCGGGGCCACCAGCAGCGACAACAGGGTGCCGGCGCGAGGGGTGAACACTTGCTGGCCGACCCGCTGGGCCTGCAGTTCGGCACGACCGGCCTCCAGCTGGGCGATCTGACCTTCCAGGGCACGGATCTGGCTTCGGTTGCGCAGGTAGAGGTCCTGGGCTCCGACCCAGAGCGGGCTGTAGCGCGGAATCACCTCGTCGCGCCGCAACGACTCGAGGGCGGCGAGCTGCTGGCCGATCGGCTGATTGCTGGTGCGCAGGGTATCGATCTGGCTGCGCATCGCCTGCTGCTGGAGATCGATCGCCTGGTTCTGGCGCCGGATCGCCTCAGGGTTGGCCGCCACCCAGCCGCCCCCCGGTGCCGCCTGATCGACCCGGTTGATCGTGGCCAGCAACTGGCCCTGACGCAACGGCGCGCCCACCTCCACCGCCACGCGCTGGATCTGGCCGGCAGAGCGGGCATAGACGCCGGCACGGCTGTCCGGCTCCATCAGCAGGGCGCCGCCATGCACCAGCACAGGCACACCGGGGGAGAAGGCCCAGGCCAGCGCCAGGGCACTCACGGCCGCGATCGGCAGCAGGCGGGGCAACAGCGGCGCTGGCGCCGAGGTGATGGGGGCCGGCGCTTCGGGCATTCGCCACAGGCCCGAAGGGGCGCCAGCAAAAGGAGCACGTAGGGTACGCGCCAGGTCCGGTGGTGTCGATTGGTTGGCCGTAGCTGCCGAGGCCAGATCGCCGGGTGGGCCATTGCCTGGCCGCTGCTCACGACGACAGTGGCCATGCCAGCCACGGCTACGACGGCCGGCGCGCCTCCGGCCGTACTGCGCCTCAGCCTCGAGCAGGCGCTGGCCCTGGGGCTGGAGCGTTCCCTGCCGCTGCGGAGCGCCGCGGTGGCCATCGAGCAGAACCGTTCGCTCGTGGCTCTGGCGGGCAGCTCCTTTCTGCCGAAGCTGGATCTGCTGGGCCTGGGCACCTACGCCCAGGTGGGCACCGACATCAACTTCATCAGCAATGTCTCCACGATCGGCGACCTCAACCTCAACCTGGGCAGCCAGGGGTATGCGGTGGTGCAGAACGCCTTCGGCAATCTCGGTCTGGCTCTCACCTATCCGCTGATCGACTTCCGCCGTGGCCCGCTCAGGGATGCTGCCAAAGCCGGCCTGGCGGCATCCCAGTCGCAGCAGCTGGAGCAGCAGCGGATCAGCCGTTTCGCCATCACCACCGGCTACCTCAATCTGCAGCTCGCCGATGCATTGATCCCGGTGTGGCAGCGCTCGCTGGACGTGTCCACGCGGCTGCGCAAGGACGTGAACGCTATCCGGGCCCGCGGCCTGGCCAGCCGCAGCGACAGCGCCCAGGCCGAGGCATTGTTCGAGAACGACCGGCGTGGCCTGGCCGAGGCCGAAGCCCAGGTGGAAATCAGCCGCAGCGGACTGGCGCGGCTGCTGGCTCTGCCTGCGGATCGGGCCGTAGCCGCCACGGATCGCCTGCAGCCCGGACCTGCCTGGGGACAGGACCTGCTCGGCACGATCCGCCGCTCGCTGCAAGATCGCCCCAGCCTCGCCGCACTGGAGCAGCAGCGGCAGGCCCAGCTGGCCCAGGTGCAGCTGGCCAGGGCCGCGCGGCTGCCGTCGGTGGGGCTGATGCTCGGGGGCGGCATCAATGCCAACCGGATCAACCTGCCGGTGCTCTCCACCACCACCACTGTGGGGCTTTCCGCCGGCCCCAGCATCACCTTGCCGCAGCAGAGCGCCGGCGCCAGCCAGTCGGGCAGCTTCTATGACTGGGGCGCCCTGATCAGCCTGCGCCAGCCCCTGTTCGACGGCGGCAGCGCCCGGGCTGCCACCGCCGTGGCGCAGCGGCAGGTGGAGCAGCAGCAGATCGCCATCGCCAGCGCTGAGCAGGCGATCATCCAGAACGTGGAAACCTGGTGGCAGACCCACCGCGCCACCGCCGCGCAGATCACCGCCGCCGCTGCCGCAGCCCGTGCCGGTGAGTTGGCGGTTCGCGATGCCGAGCTGCGCTACCGCGCCGGCATCAGCCCGATCCTGGAGGTGCTGATCACCCAGCGGGATCTGCAGCTGGCCCGCACAGCCCTGGCGGTGTCCATCCATCGCTGGAACCTCAGCCGCGCCGGCCTGGAGCTGGAAACCGGCGCCGGAGAGCCAGAGCCCGGCGCCTCAACGCCCTGATGCCGCTGGTTCAGCCGAACGGCGATTCCTGGAATGGCCACACCCGCGGCAGCTGGGGCGGCGCCAGCCCCCGCTCGGCGCGAATGCGCGCCCAGAGGCGCGTGAACCAGTAGCGGGCCGCCTGGGTGGAAGGGCCGCGGTAGCGGGCCACCAGCCCCTGATCGAGGCGCCCGCAGGCCATCTCCCCCACCAGACCCTGCCGGTCGTCGCGGCAGCGCAGCAGCAGCTCTTCGCTCACTGGCGCCGGCGCCGCCCACACGAGGCTGCCGAACACCGGAGCGCCGCCCAGCCCGTGGGCGTGATCGAGGCTCTCGCCGCCCAGCTCCAGGCGATCCACCACGCTCCAGCGGCCCTCGCGCCGGATCGCCAGCGACGAACGCCAGCGGCCGGCACCGAGGGATTCCCCGTCGGCGCTGCGGCCGAGCCGCACCACCTCGGCGCCCAGCCAGCTGGCTCCAGCCGCCAGCTCCACTCGGCTGTCCTGCTCGTAGAGCGCGCCGGCGTAGAGCACCAGCTCCTGGGGCAGCCATTCGAGATCGGCGCCGTCCTCCAGGCGGAACGCCAGCAGCTGCCGCGCCCACTGGCCCTCAGGCGCCCGGCGGGAGCGGCCGATCGAGCCATAGACCTTCTGCGCCGCCACGCTGGTGACCAGCGCCCGGCTGCCGGCCCCCAACCGGGTGTCGATCGCCAGCTGATCGCCGCCCACCAGGCCGCCAGCGGTGTGCAGCAACGGCAACTCACAGCGGCCATCGGCGCACCCGAAGGCGCGCTGGATCTTCAGCGGCGAGGTGGCCCCTCCCTGATGGATGGTGAGCGACGGCGCCGAGGGCGAGAGCGCAAAGCGAAGACTGGCCTCTCCGCGCCAGCCGCTGCTACAGCTGATGGGTGAGGGCGGATCCGCAACGATGACGTGGGCCAGAACGGGAAGAGGCGAGAGGATGATGCTGCGAGCGAAGCGGCGGCTGCCAGGTAGCGGTCGCCACATTTTTCGCCCCTGCCCGTGGCGATGGTGGGGCCCATGATCGTCCTCGACCGGCGCCTGAGCGCCCCGCCCGACGCCCCCGCCAGCCTGCGGCTGCGGCTCAGTGCCCAGCAGCGTGAGGGGCTGCGCGGCCATCGCCGCAGTGCCTGCGGCCAGGATCTGCTGCTGCAGCTGCCGCGCGGTGAAGCGCTCGAACCTGGAGAGTGGTTGAGCAGCAGCGACGACGGCGCCGTGGTGGTGCAGGTGGAAGCGGCCCCGGAGCCGTTGCTGCGGGGTCGCAGCGCCGACTCCCTCCAGCTGCTGCAAGCCGCCTATCACCTCGGCAACCGCCATGTGGCCCTGGAGCTGCGCCCCGGCGAGCTGCGCCTGCTGGAAGATCCGGTGCTGGAGGAGTTGCTGCACCACCGCGGGCTGACGGTGGACCACCTCGAAGCGCCGTTCCTACCGGAACCGGGCGCTTACGCCGGCAAGGGCGGGCATGCGCACTGAGCCGCCGGCCCCAGCCCCGGCCCCGGGCAGCATGGCACCGGCCCGCCTGCTGCTGTTCCAGCTGGTGAGTCCGGCATTGCCGGTGGGGGCGTTCAGCTATTCAGAGGGCTTGGAAGTGCTGGTGCAGCAGGGCCGGATCAGCTCCGCGGAGGCACTGCACAGCTGGCTGACGGCGGAACTGCAGCGGGGGGCGCTGTGCATGGAGGCCGCGGCCCTGGCGCCGCTGCTGCAGGCCATGGCGGCGGCGCAATGGAGCGCCGTCCTCGATCTCGACGGCTGGCTGCTGGCCCTGCGGGAAGCGCCGGAGGTGCGCGCCCAGCAGCGCCAGATGGGCCGTTCGCTCACCCAGCTGCTGGGTGAACTGGGCTGGCGGCTGCCGGGCAGCCCAGGCCCAGGCCCGGCAGCCAGCGTGGAGCCACCGCTGGGCCTGGCCTGGCCGGCGGCATGGGCCTGGGCCGGCCACTGCCTCGGCGTTGCCAGCACCGACCTGGTGGAGGCGTATCTCTATGCCTGGATGGCCAGCCAGATCAGCGCTGCCGTGCGGCTGGTGCCGATCGGGCCCACCCAGGGCCAGGTGCTGCAGCTGCGCCTGGCACCGTTGCTGGCCCAGCGGGCCGCAGCGCTGGAACAGACCGACCCCCGCACGCTGTGGAGCAGTGGTGTGGGCGCTGGCCTGGCCCAGCTGGGGCACACCGAGCTCTATTCACGCCTGTTCAGAAGTTGAGCGGTGGCTGGGCCGGGCACCGGTGGCAAGATTGCGCGGATCCTGTGGACGCATCTCCATGAGCAAACTGCGTGTCGGCGTGGCCGGACCGGTGGGCTCGGGCAAGACGGCACTGGTGGAAGCCCTGTGCCGGCGGCTGCGGAACCGGCTGCAGCTGGCGGTGGTCACCAACGACATCTACACCCAGGAAGACGCCCAGTTTCTGACCCGCGCCGGAGCACTGGAGCCAGAGCGGATCCGGGGGGTGGAAACCGGCGGCTGCCCTCACACCGCCATCCGCGAAGACTGCTCCATCAACAGAGCTGCGGTGGAAGATCTGGAGGAGAAGTTTCCGAATCTCGACCTGGTGCTGGTGGAAAGCGGTGGCGACAATCTGGCGGCCAGCTTCAGCCCTGAGCTGGTGGATCTCTGCGTCTACGTGATCGATGTGGCCGCCGGCGACAAGATCCCCAGAAAAGGGGGGCCGGGCATCACCCGCTCCGATCTGCTGGTGATCAACAAAATCGACCTGGCGCCGATGGTGGGAGCAAGCCTGGAGGTGATGGCAGCAGACACTCGCCGCATGCGTGGGGATCGCCCCTGGTGCTTCACGAATCTGCGCAGCGGCGAAGGCCTCGATGCCGTGGAGCAATTTCTGTGTCGACAGCTGCCTCCTCCGGCCATCCCTCGCTGAACGACACCAATCCAGAGACCCGCTACCCGCTGTGCGGGCACCGCGCGAGCTCAGCGAGCGGTGCCAAAGGCGAAACAGGGTTTAAACACACAGCTGAACAATGCTGTGTGCGGGAAGCTCCAAAGCGGCCCTCAGCACAACGCCATCGCTCATTTCTGTGCCTTTGGAGACAGGAGCAACAGGAGCGGCTCCGTATGTTCTGCAATGCCGTCAGCACTGCGGCAATTTCTTCACCTTGAACAGGCCCAATGGTTCCGTATTTCTCGAGGCGGCTGGTTGCCGGTCTTGCTGCAACTGCGATCACGGTATCCCTCGTCGCCTGCGGGGGCGGTGGCGGTGGTGATAGCGCTGGTTCTTTCGATGGCGAAGTGAAGGTTGGCATTCTTCACTCTTTGAGTGGCACGATGGCCATTTCTGAAACGACTCTGAAAGAAGTCGAAGAAATGGCCATCAAGGAAATCAATGATGCTGGCGGCGTCAAAGTTGGCGGCAAATCCTACAAGATCGTTTCCGTCAATGAAGACGGTGCTTCTGACTGGCCCACCTTCGCGGAGAAGTCTCAGAAGCTGATCGACTCCGACAACGTGGCGGTGGTGTTCGGCGGCTGGACCTCAGCCAGCCGCAAAGCCATGCTGCCGGTGTATGAGTCCAAAAACCACATGCTCTTCTACCCCATCCAATATGAGGGTCAGGAGTGCTCCCGCAACATCTTCTACACCGGTGCCGTTCCCAACCAGCAGGCCGAACCTGCGGTTGATTGGCTGATGAAGGAGTATGGTGAAAAGTTGGGCAAGAAGGTCTACCTGGTCGGCTCTGACTACGTCTACCCCCGCACGGCCAACACCATCATCAAGGAGCAGATGAAGGCGCTGGGCGGCGAAACCGTCGGCGAGGATTACATCCCCCTTGGCAATACGGAAGTGGCGCCGATCATCGCCAAGATCAAGGAAGTGTTCCCTAATGGTGGCATTATCATCAACACCTTGAACGGTGACTCCAACGTCGCTCTGTTCAAGCAATTCAAGGCTGCGGGGATTGATCCCGAGAAGTACCCGATCATGTCCTTCTCGATCGCGGAAGAGGAAATTCGTCAGATCGGCCCTGAGTTCACTGCCGGCACCTACGCCGCGTGGAACTACTTCATGAGCCTGGATACGCCGGCATCGAAGAAATTCGTTGCCGACTTCCAAGCGGCCTACGGGGCTGACCGTGTGGTGGGCGACCCCGCGGAGTCGGCCTACAACATGGTGTATCTGTGGAAGAACGCTGTTGAGAAGGCAGACACCTTCGAAGATCTCGATGCGGTTCGCAAAACCATGATCGGCATCACCTTTGATGCCCCTCAAGGTGAGATCAAGATGTTCCCGAACCACCACACCTCCGAGCGTGTGATGATCGGCGAAGCTCTTCCCGACGGACAGTTCAAAATTCTCTCCGACAGCCAGACGGCCATCCCACCGATTCCCTGGAACCAGTTCGTTCCTGAAACCAAGGGTTACACCTGCGACTGGACGCAGGACCGGCCGGATGCCGGCAAGTTCAAGATGTGATCGCCTGGGTGGCTTCTTCGGAAGCCACCCTTCCTTTCCAATGTCTGGATTGGTTGATGAATCCTTGCTAGGTTAATTAGCCCTAGCTCGAGTGATTGGTTCCACTTTAAGCCAGTGATCCCACCTTTAGTTATTGATTCTGGCTTGAGTGATCGCTTCAGGCGCTGGGTTGTCGCCTTTATCTTTGATTGCGCGATCCATAGCCTTCAGCTCCCAAAAAGGCATTTTCGCTAGATCTGCAGACAACACACCAGAGAGATCAACCAGCACGGATTGTTCTCTCTGGATTTACCATTTGTTCAGACAATTCCTCAACTTGTGCTGCGCATGGAAGCGGTTTGAATGGCGGTGGTTGCTTGGCCTGCTCCGCCTCGCAGATCGCGCTTCACGCACAAAGACAGTTCGCAATATCGCTTGATACAGCCATGAAGCTCGCATTCATCCAAGGTTAATCCCACTCGCACGGAACAGCCCCCCAGTGGAACTTTTCTTCTCGCAGATTCTTGATGGCTTAAGCATCGGCTCGGTTCTGTTGCTCACCGCCACAGGCCTGGCCATCGTGTTTGGCCTGATGGGAGTCATCAACCTTGCTCATGGGGAATTCATGATGCTGGGTGCCTACATCACCTTCGTGGTCCAGAACCTGTTTCGCCCGATGGGCGGTTTGGTGTTTGAGCTCTACTTCCCCGTGGCACTGGTGGTCGCCTTCTTTGTCACCGCCATCTTCGGAGTGGTGCTGGAGCGAACGCTGATCCGCAAGCTCTACGGAAGACCACTGGAAACGTTGCTGGCTACCTGGGGGGTGAGCCTGATCCTGATCCAGTTGATTCGAAGCATCTCCACCTCCATGGTGATCGGCATCGCCGCAGCGTTGGCGATCGGCTTCTTCGGTGGTCAGTTTCTTAGCAAAAAGATCGGCGATCGCCCTGCCTTCCCCTATCTCAACGGCGTGATGTGGACCGCCGCTGTGGGCATTGGCCTGGTGGTGGTGAATTCCTTCTCCTCGATGCGGGCCATCGCCAGCCCCTGGTTCGGCCCCCGCAACATCGACGTGACAGCACCCAAATGGCTGCAGGGCAGCTGGGGAGTGATCGGCGGCATTCAACTTCCTGGTCTGAGGATCTTCATCATTCTGCTGTCGGCCGTGCTGCTGCTGTTCGTGATGTGGTTCCTCACCAAGAGCGTGTGGGGGCTTCGCATCCGGGCGGTTACTCAGAACAGGCAGATGAGCAATTGCCTGGGAATTCCCACCGACAGCGTGGACAGCATCACCTTCGGCCTCGGCTCAGGCCTGGCCGGAGTGGCGGGCTGTGCCATCACGCTGCTGGGTTCAGTGGGGCCAAACCTTGGCGCGGCCTACATCGTTTCCTGCTTCATGGTGATCGTGCTGGGGGGCGTGGGCAACCTGCTGGGCACGGTGTTCGCTTCTCTGATCCTCGGCATCATTCAGTCGGTGGTGGGCTCGGGATCGCTGTTGACTGCGTTCCCGGGCATGCCCCCGGCCGCGAAAAGCGTGGTGGAATTCTTCGCCACCACAAGCATGTCGTTGGTGCTTGTGTTCATCTTTATCATTGCCTTCCTGCAATTCCGGCCCAACGGCATGTTCCCTCAGAAGGGGAGATCGGTGGATGCTTGATACACCACAGCCAACAACAAAGCTCCTTCCATCTGCCACCTCTCCACTGAGGCCCAAGCCATGAAACTTCTAAAGCGACTCATTCCCTGGATTCTACTGGCCTTCGCGCTGTTCATCCTTCCAACGTTCCTCAGTGATTTCCGCATCAACCTGTTTGGCCGTTATTTCTCCCTGGCCATCACCGCCCTGGCGATCGATCTGATCTGGGGCTACACGGGCCTGTTGAGTCTTGGCCAAGGCATCTTTTTCGCCCTTGGAGGCTACGGGGTTGCGATGTACCTCACGCTTAACACCCCGAGTGAGGCCGGCGGCAATGGCATCCCCAAATTCTTTGAAAACTATGGTGTTGGTCAGTTGCCATTCTTCTGGCAGCCGTTCTGGTCGCCCGCTTTCACCCTGATTGCCATCTGGGTGCTCCCAGCAATCGTGGCCGGGCTGGTGGGCTATCTGATTTTCAGGAACAGGATCAAGGGGGTGTACTTCTCGATCATCACCCAAGCGGCGTTGATGGTCTTCTTTCACTTCTTCAATGGCCAGCAGAAGTTGATCAACGGCACGAACGGCCTCAAAACCAGCACCACTGAGCTGTTCGGCCTGCAAGTGGGATCCAGCGATATGCAGATCTGGCTCTACCGCCTCACGGTGATTCTGATTCCAGTCACATTTCTGATCTGCCGCTATTTCACCTCCGGACGTTTTGGCGATGCCCTGATTGCCATCCGAGATGATGAACAGCGATTCCGCTTTGCCGGCTTTAATCCAGTTCCATTTAAAACGATAGTTTTCCTCGTTGCTGGTGCCCTGTGCGGCATCTCAGGGGCTCTTTACACGGTGCAGAGTGGCATCGTCTCCCCGCAGTTCATGTCGATCTCCTTCTCGATTGAGATGGTGATCTGGGTGGCTGTGGGTGGCCGCGGCACGCTGGTGGGCCCGATCATCGGTGCCGTGCTGGTGAACTATCTGCGCAGCTTGGTCAGCGAAGCCTTGCCGGAGTTCTGGCTGTTCGTGCAAGGGGCGCTGTTCGTTTTCGTCGTGGTGCTGATGCCCGATGGCATCTATGGCTGGGTGTCCAAAGGGGGCCTGCGCTCCTTGCTGGCTGCCTTCGGCATCGCTCCCAAGGCCCGCACCTATCCGCAGATCGATCAGGAAGGCCCAGGTATGGAGATGAAGAGCCCAGCCCCCACCGATTCCTCTGCCTGAGCGGGAGGCCGGCGCACAGCTGGCAGCGAGGGCCTGGGGTAGGGCAGCGAACTCACTGCTCCCTCCGGCGCCATCCCATCAGCCTTCCTCAACTCCCTCTTGCAATTGACAAGTCCGCAGCCAAGCCCCTTGCCAAGCCCGCTGTCCACAGCCCCCCTGAACCATCCTGACGATCATGTCTGAACCACTCCTTGTACTTCACGACGTCAGCGTCAGCTTTGATGGCTTCTTTGCGCTCACCGATCTTTCGCTCACGTTGCAGAAAGGCGAGCTCAAGTCGATCATCGGGCCCAATGGCGCCGGCAAAACCACCTTTCTTGATGTGATCACAGGCAAGGTGCGTCCCACCAAGGGGACTGTCACATTTAAAGGCAAATCGCTGGTGGGGCTGTCGGAGCAGAAGATCTCAAGGCAGGGAATCGGCAGAAAGTTCCAGACACCTCGGGTCTTCGACAACCTCACGGTGCTACGCAACCTTGAACTGGCCGCGTCACCGAACAAGAATCCCTTCAGCCTGCTCACCGACAAGCTGCCGAAAACCGCCAAGGATGAAGTGCATCGCTTGATGAACTACGTGGGTCTCACCCCCTTCGCCACCACCCAGGCAGGCTCTCTGTCGCACGGACAGAAGCAATGGCTGGCGATTGCCTCTCTGGTGGCCCAGTCACCGGAGGTGTTGCTGCTCGACGAACCCGTGGCCGGGCTCACCGACGAAGAAACGGTTCGCACCGCCGAATTGATCAAGTCATTGGCTGGCGATCACACCGTTGTGGTGATCGAACACGACATGGAATTCATTCGTGACCTCAATGCCCCCGTTACCGTGCTGCATCAGGGGCAACTGCTCACTGAAGGCCTGCTGGAGGATGTGAAGAAGGACCCTCGGGTGATTGAGGTTTACCTGGGCCCAGCCGAGGAATAAGCAGATTCCAGCACTTGCTTCCCACCTAACCCCAGCTGCCATGACAACCGACAACCTGCTTTCCGTCTCCAATCTCAATGTGTACTACGGCGAAAGCCACATTCTTCGCAATGTGGATCTCTCCATCCCCAAAGGCCAGATGGTGTGCCTGATCGGTCGCAATGGCGTGGGCAAAACCACCTTTCTCAAAACGATCATCGGTCTGCTCAAGCAACGCTCCGGCAGCGTTCAATACGACGATCAGGCCCTCAGTGATCAGCCCCCCTACCAACGCGCCCGCTCCGGCATCGGCTATGTGTCCCAGGGGCGTGACATCATTCCGCAGGTGACGGTGAAGGAAAACCTACTGCTGGGAATGGAAGCACTCCCAGGCGGAATGGGAAAGAACCGCCACATCGACCCAATCGTGTTTGATCTCTTTCCAATTCTCGAGAAGTTCCTGGCCCGCAAAGGCGGTGACCTCAGCGGCGGACAACAGCAACAGCTGGCCATCGCCCGCGCCCTGCTGGGCAAGCCAAAACTGCTGCTATTGGATGAACCCACTGAAGGCATCCAGCCCTCCATTATTCATGACATTGAAGTGGCAGTGAAGCGAATCATGAAAGAAACCGGCATCAGCGTGCTGCTGGTGGAGCAGCACCTTCATTTCGTGCGCCAATCCAACTACTACTACGCCATGCAACGGGGCGGGATTGTGTCCAGCGGCCCCACCGAAAACCTTTCGGATGATGTGGTTCAGGCCTTCCTCACGGTCTGAGCCCGTGCTTAAAAGCCGATGGACCGGAGTTCAACAGCTTGAGCCTTGCCGGCACGAGCTGGAGCTCTCGGGGGTCAACCATTAGAGCCAACGGTTGTGCACAGCGATTCGTGCGCAGCTGCTTGCGTCACCGGTTTTGCAACCCTGGCATCTGTTGCCCGCGGCTCAGCAGCCGCGGGTGACCATCCAGGGGCGTGCGGCACTTTCCCTGAGCCGGGGTTTAGCCGATTCTTCGCGCACTTCCTTGCGCACCAGGCGGGGCTCACTGGCTTCCTGCTTGAGGCGGAAGCTTCCTGACAGTGTCATCGGCGGGCTGAACACTCTGTTGCCAGGATTGCCGCAGCCTGGACAATCCGTGTCGTTCTGGCGGGTATCGATGCTGCGCCAGACCTCGTAGTTGTCACAGCCGGAAGCGCAGCTGAATTCGTAGACAGGCATGGAGAAAAGGAGAGAAGAAAAGGAGGCCCCGCAAGCGAAGCCTCTTCAAGGAGCAAGCGATTGGCGCACAGCCCCTGCTGCTTGGGCAGGAGCTGTGGCCTGACGCCTTGGCCCAGGGCCAGCGAACGCCTCACCTCGCGGCGGCGCAGGCAGCCCCTTGCAAGCCATCAGCAGGGAAGAATGTCCTGGTCAAAGATGGAGGTGGGGATCGCCAGGGTGCAACAGGCATTGGGAATGTCCACAATGCCGCTGATCCTGCCCTCCACCGGCGCACAGCTCAGCAGCAGGTAGGCCTGCTCACCGGTGTAGCCGAAGCGCTTCAGGTATTCGATGGCATTGAGGCAGGCACGCCGGTAGGCGATGTGCACATCCATATAATACTGCTTGCCTTCGAATTCATCCACGGAGATGCCTTCGAACACCAGGTAGTCGGTGAAGTGGGGCTCCACGGGGCTGGTCTTGAACATGGGATTGACCATCCCATACTTGGCGACGCCACCTTTGATGATCTCTACATGAAGATCGAGGTAGCCCGACATCTCAATTGCCCCACAGAAGGAGATTTCCCCATCGCCTTGGGAGAAGTGGATGTCTCCCATCGAGAGCTTGGCCCCTTCCACATACACCGGGAAGTAGATGCGCGTGCCCTTGGTGAGGTTCTTGATGTCGCAGTTGCCGCCGTGTTCGCGGGGTGGCACGGTGCGGGCCGCCTCGTTGGCCACCCGCTCAAAATCTGCGCTTGGCAGCGTGCCGAGGATGGCGCTGTTGGGGTTGGGCAGGGCCGCCAGCACGGGCTCGCTGCCGGAAAGGCCGGCGCCATAGGTGCGCCGGTCCGGGGCGGTGTTCACCAGCTCGGTTTCCCGGCGGTTCCACTCCCGCAGCAGCTCGTGGGAGGGGGCACAGCCAATCAGCCCGGGGTGGGTGATGCCGGCGAAACGCACGCCGGGAATATGACGGGAAGAGGTGTAGATGCCTTCCAGATCCCAGATCGCTTTAGCGGCCTTGGGGAAATGATCGGTGAGGAAGCCGCCGCCATTCTCTTTGGCAAAGATGCCGGTGAAGCCCCACTCATCCCCTTGCAGCGCACCCACATCGAGGATGTCAACAACAAGAATATCGCCGGGCTGAGCTCCATTCACCCAGATCGGGCCGCTGAGCACGTGCACCACTTCCAGGTTCACATCAGCGATGTCCTGGGGGTCGTCATTGTCCTTGATCTGGCCATCGGTCCAGTCTTTGCATTCGATCCGGAAAACCTCACCAGGGTTGACGGAAACGACGGCGGGGATGTCGGGATGCCAGCGGTTGTGGCCCGGCATGTCCTGTTGATCCATCGACTTGGTGAGATCAACCTTGAACAGCGTTTTCGGCATCGCAAACGAGGCGTGTTTTCAACTCCATCGAAATCCACAGGTGGATTCGCGGAAGTATCATCGGCTACCAGACCAACGCAGCCTGGCTGCTGCAACACAGGCGCGCACCTCGCCTCACCGCCGCAGAAAGCGGCACCGCAATCTGCAGGCTGGCCGGCTACGTGGCCGGGCGTGCCGTGCTGTCGTTGAAGGTGCCGCGGCGGCAGAGATTGTCCTTGAGGCGATCGGTCCAGGGTTGACGCGACAACACACCGCTGCTGTCAACACCGCCATCGAAGTGATAAAGAATCTGCCAGCGCGTAGTGGTGGAAAACTTTCCGGCTTCCGCGAGATCTTTCAGCTCATTGCCATAAAGGTTGTCATAAGTAGGCCAGTTGGGCTCGTTCTCAATACTGCAAACTGCATTCACTTGATACAGCCTCGCGCTGCTGTCGGGCTGCCCTTCCGTCTGCACGCTCACGACCCCTTTGTAGAGGCCGTTGGGCTGGCCAGCCACGAAGGGCTTGGCCAGGGTCACATTGACGGTTCCCGCCTGCACCAGCAGATCGCCGATCTCGGCCTTCTGAGCGGGTGTCTCCCCGGGGGCAGCGCGGCAGGCGCTCAGGCCCGCAGCCGCCACCACCACCGCTGCTGACACCACCGCCACCCCTGTGCTCCAGGCCCGTCCGGACACCAACCCCATCACCCAGCCCTGCACCGTGGAGCCTCAGAACATAGGCTTGCCCCCCATCGCGGCGGTGGCCGGCGGCCGCGAAGGTTCACCCACCTGCCAGCAGCTGACGCCAGAACGCTTCCGGTTCCGGCTCCAGCGGCAGCGGGGCTCCGTTCACGCTCGAAGCCGGCCGGCAGCCCAGACTGTTGATCAGCAGCATGGCGCTGTCGGGGCCCAGGGGACAGGGGCCTTCGCGCACCAAGCCCAACGCCAGGGCGCGGCACCGCATCACCCCCGGCAGGCAGCCGCTGGACAGGGGCGGTGTGAACCATTGGCCGTTTCGCCGCAGCAGCAGGTTGGCCGTGGTGGCGCAGCAGAGGCCGCCGGCCGTGCTCTCCAGCAGGGCATCAGCGGCGCCGGCAGCCCGGGCCTCACGCCGCGCCTCGATGGCGGGCCCATAGGCGAAGGTTTTGCAGCGGCTCAGCAGGCTTGCGGCGTTGCGCCGCTCCCTGCGGCTGACGATCACCGGCACGGGAACGAACACCGGCGCCGCGGCCGTGAGCTGCAGCCAGAAGCGGGGCAGCAGCGGTGGGGCACCGGCTGCCGGCAGCTCCACACCCCGCGGCCCGGCCGCCTCAGCAGCAGCATCCGCAGCCGGTGCGCCCCGGCTCCAGTTGAGGCGCAGCGCGCCGGTGTGGATGCCGCTGCGGGACACCGCCTCCGCCAGCAGGGCGCGCACCCGCTCAGCGCCGGGGGGTGGCTCCATGCCCAGCAGGGCCGCGCTCTGCGACCAGCGCTGCAGGTGCAAGCTCAGCAGCGCCGGCTGCCCCGCTTCCACCAGCAGGGTTTCGAACAGGCCGTCGGCCAGTTGCAGCCCCCGATCGGCGAGGGGCAGAGCCAGCTGGGCCGGCGCGCCCCAGAGCCCCGCCGCCCCCGGCGCCCCGCTGGATTCGATCCAGGCGATCGCCCGCATCAGCGCGCCCCACTCCCCGGGCCTGGCGCCACGGCCGCCAGCAGCGGACCCAGCTTCCAGAGCAGCTCCTCGGCCTCCGCCGCCGGATCGGAGTCGGCCACGATGCCGCAGCCGGCATGGGCGCGCAGGCGCCGGCCCCGCAGCATCAGGCTGCGGATCAAGATGTTGCTGTCGAAGCTGCCATCGGCGCCGAAGCGGAACAGGGCGCCGCAGTAGGGGCCCCGCGGCACGGGCTCCCGCTCGCTCAGGCGCTGGCAGGCCCGCACCTTGGGGGCACCGCTGATCGAGCCACCGGGCCAGGAGGCGCGCAGCAGATCCACCACGCTGCGGTCGGCGCGCAGCTGCCCCTCCACCACCGAGGTGAGGTGGTGCACCTGCGGGTAGCTTTCCAGCCCCACCAGCTGGGGCACCTGGATCGAGCCCGGCACGCACACCCGGCCGAGGTCGTTGCGGAGCAGGTCCACGATCATCACGTTCTCGGCGCGGTCCTTGGGGCTGGTGATCAGCTCGGCAGCGGCGGCGGCATCGGCGCCTGGATCGCTGTGGCGCGGGCGGGTGCCCTTGATCGGCCGGGTTTCCACCCAGCCGGTGGCGCTCACCTGCAGAAAGCGCTCCGGAGAGGCCGAGAGCACCGCCTCATCGCCCGCCACCACCAGGCCGGCGAACGGCGCCGGGCACGACCGGCGCAACCGGCCGTAGAGGGCCAGCGGGTCGGGGGGCGCGGCCAGGCTGGCCTCGCAGCAGGCGGTGAGGTTGGCCTGGAACAGATCACCGGCGGCGATCCAGTGGCGCAGGTCCGCCACCTGGCAGGCAAAGGTGGCGGGATCGGTGTGCCAGTGCCAGTCCTCGGCGGCCACACCAGCGGCGCCTGCTGGTGTGGCCGCCGGCACCAGGGCCGCGAGCCGCTCCGCCAGCGCCATCAGCCGGGCGGGATCCACCCCCTCCAGCTCCAGGCGACGCTCCTGCAGATCGAAGCGCAGCACGGGGTCGTAGCGGCCTGCCCAGAGCAGGGCCATGTCGGGCGAGCGCCAGTGGGCAGCCGGTTCCACCCATGCCCCGGCCTCGTAGGCGAGCCAGCCGAACCAGCTGCCCGGCCGCTCCTGAAGGCGCGCGAGGGCCGCGAACGGATCGGCCGCATCCGGCTCGCCCGGCAGCCCCCGGCACACCACCTGCTCCAGCGGAGCCACGCCCAGAAAGCCCCAGCGCCCCAGCGCGCTGCCATCGCCATCCAGCCAGGCGAGGCCGTCGGCGCCGCCAACAGCGGCCAGAGCGAGGGCCACCTCCCAGGGGTCGCGCCATGGCAATGAGCGGCGCAGCAGCGGCGGCCGCTCCGCCCCAGCAGCCGGTCTCATGCCGACGGCCCGCCCCTGCTGACGCCACCATCGCTGGCCAGGTCCGGGCGACCTGCGTCCCGCAGGGCGGCATCGCGGATGCGGCAGCTGTCGCAGTGCCCGCAGGGCCAGGCGCCGCCGGTGTAGCAACTCCAGGTGCGGGCGATCGGCACCCCCAGGCGCAGCGCCTCCTGCACGATCCGGGTTTTGCTCCAGGTCACCAGGGGCGCCCACAGCTGGGCGCCGTGGCCTTCGCGGCCGCTCTTGCTGGCCAGATCAGCCAGTTGCTGGAAGGCGGCGAGGTAGTCGGGGCGGCAATCGGGATAGCCGGAATAGTCGACGGCGTTCACCCCCAGCACGAGCCGCTCGGCCCCGCGCGCTTCCGCCAGGCTCAGGCCGAGGGCAATGAACACGGTGTTGCGGCCGGGCACGTAGGTGGTGGGAATCACCCCCTGCTCCACACCGCCGAGCGGCAGGGCGATGGCGGCATCGGTGAGGGCCGAGCCGCCCCAGGCCGCCAGGTTCACCGCCAGGGTGTGGTGCTCCGCCAGGCCAAGATCGGCCGCCAATGCCGCGGCTGCGGCCAGCTCCTGGCGGTGACGCTGGCCGTAATCGAGCGAGAGGCCGATGACGCGGTAGCCCGCTTCGATCGCCAGCGCCGCAGCGGTGGCCGAATCCAGGCCGCCGGAGAGCAGGGCAACGGCGATGGGAGGGGCAGCGGCGCTCACGGCGAAGCAGGGGACTGGGACTCAGGCGTCGCGGCGGGCGGCGGCGCGGGCGCCGAGGGGGCCACAGGGGTCTGGCTCGGCAAGGAGGGCGGCGTCACCGGTTCAGCGGGCGGCGGTGGGGCCGTGGTGTCGCCGGGGTCGGTCTCGGGCGGTTGCTGCGGCTCCGGCGGCGGTTCCGGCGGCGGCGCATCGGCGCGCAGCGACAAGGTGATCATCGCCGGGGCCACGCCATCGTTGGTGACCAGCAGCTGCACCTCGGTGCCTTGCACCGGCGGCAGGCTCACCACCCGCAGCGGCCCCTTCGGTTCCAGCAGGCTGCCGGCCGCGTTGTAGACGCTCATCTGCATCAGCGGCGAGCCGTTGACGCCGAGCACCAGCCGGTACCCCGCCGGTAGGCGAATCGGGAACAGCCGTGCGCCGCCGGCACCGAGCGAGGCGGAGAGGGCCTTCACCTCGCCCGCCGTGGCCTGGATCGGTTCGATCTGCAGGGTTTGGAGTGTCTGCTCACCGGCTGCATACCAGAGCTGGCGGAAGGGCTCAGCGGGGATGTCGGCGCCGGCGCGGCCCGGCAGCAGCGCCTGGGCGTTGCCCGAAACCAGCTGGCGCAGCACCGGCGGACTCACCCCCTGGCCGGCGAGCTGGCGCTGGCGGGCGTCCCAGTCGGCGGTGGAAAAGGAGCCGAGCTTGCGGCGGAGCGGCGGCGGCAATTGCTCCACCCGGGCCAGCCACTCCTCCGCCAGGGCGTTCCACACCTTGCGCAGAGGAGCGTCTTCGATCGCGTCGTTGGGCAAGCGGCCGCCCCGCTCAGGGAACTGGGCCAGCAGATTGGCGTCCACCAGCCGCAGGAACCAGCTGCGGTTGATCTGCAGCGCCCGCAGGCGGTTCAGCAGTTGCTGGCGCTGGTCCACCTCACCGGGGGGCAGGCTGGCGGTGAGCTCACGGGGCTGTTCGGCCGGGCGGTTGGCAGGGGCGGTGTCGCGGCCGAGCAACCACCAGCCCCCGGTGATGCCCACCACAGCCGATACCACCAAGGCCACCACCACCGGCCAGAGCCGCCCTTCGACGGCCTCTTCCTTCTGCTGCTGACGGCTGAGCGCCGGCAGGGGCGGTGGCATGGGCGGTGGCGGTGGCCGCCGCTCCGCCGCCCGGGGCTCGGGAGCAGCGGGGGCGGGGGCGGCCGCCGCAGCGGCGGAAGCAGCAGCGGTGTTGGCGGAAGCAGCAACCTCCTCCACAGGCTCCGGGTCCGCAGCGCCGGGGCCGGCCAGGCCTGGCGAGCCGGCGGCGGGGGGCACGAGCATCAAGGTGCGATCAGCGCGGGCCACCGGGCCGGTGCTTTCCGGCATCGACAGCGCCTGGAAGGCAGCGAGGGCCTGCGGCGTGCTGGCAAAGCGGGCAGCGGGATCGGCGCTGATCAGCCGCTCCAGGGCGGCGCGGAACGGTGGGTCGAGGCGGAGGCCGTCGGGCCAGCGCCAGGCCAGGCTCACCGGATCGAGCAGGGCGGCGGGATCCTCGCCGCTGAGCAGCACCAACGCCACCACGCCGAGGCCGTACAGGTCCATCCAGGGCAGCAGCGGAGCACCACCCACCTGCTCCGGCGGCGCATAGCCCGGGGTGGCGCCGGCGGCGGCCTGGCCGGGGCCGGTCCAACTGATGTCGAGCAGCACCGGCAAACCGTCGCGGTCGCGGCGCAGCAGGTTGGCGGGGGTCAGATCGCCGTGACAGATCTCCTGGCCGTGCAGCACCGCCAGCACCGGCAGCAGCTGGCGCAGCAGCAACAGCACCTCACCGGGGCCGAACACCAGCTGGCGTCCCCGCCGCGCCTCCAGCAGCTCCAGGTAGGTGCGCCCGTCCTGCCACTCGCGCACCAGCCAGAGCTGGCCGTCCCGTTGGATCGTTTCCCCGAAGCGGGGCACCTGGGGGTGGAGCAGGGCCTGCAGGCGGCTCCAGCCCGCCCGCGCCCCGGCCTGGTCGTGGCTGGGCCCCAGCTGCCGCAGGGCCACCGGCACCTCACCGGCCAGCAGATCGCTGGCGCGCCACAGCACCCCCTGGGGGCTGCTGGCCACCTCCATCTCCAGGCGGTAGCGATCGGCGATCACCGCTCCAGAGGCCGCCCCGGGCTGCTCAGCCATGGGTGGGCCCGTCCTGTGGGAGGCCGTCCTGTGGGCCCCGTTCGGGCTGGTGCAGGCCGCGGCCAGCCAGCCAGTCGGCGTCGTACAGGCGGGAGCGATAGCGGTCGCCGCCATCGCACAGCACGGTCACGATCGTGTGGCCCGGGCCGAGGCGCCGGGCGGTCTCCACCGCCGCGGCCACGTTGATGCCCACCGAGCCGCCCATGAACAGGCCTTCGCGCCAGAGCAGCTGGTAGATGGTGTCGAGCGCGGCCTGGTCGTCGATGCGCACGGCATCGTCGATCGGGGCACCGTCGAGATTGGCGGTGACGCGGCTGTTGCCGATCCCTTCGGTGATGGAGCTGCCCTCAGCCTGCAGCGCCCCGGCGGTGGCCCAGCTGTAGAGCGCACTGCCGTGGGGATCGGCCAGCACACAGCGCACCTGGGGCGAGCGCTCCTTGAGGAACAGGGCCACACCGGCATAGGTGCCGCCGGTGCCCGTGGCCGACACCCAGGCGTCGATGCGGCCGCCGGTCTGCTCCCAGATCTCCGGGCCGGTACTGGCGTAGTGGGCGCGGCGGTTGGCCAGGTTGTCGAACTGATTGGCCCAGACGGCGCCGGGTGTTTCAGCAGCGATGCGCCCCGAGAGCCTCACGTAGTTGTTGGGGTCGCGGTACGGCACCGCCGGCACCGTGCGCACCTCGGCGCCGAGGCTGCGCAGCAGACCGATCTTCTCGGCCGACTGGGTGTCCGGGATGACGATCAAGCTGCGGTAGCCGCGGGCATTGCAGAGGTGGGTGAGGCCGATGCCGGTGTTGCCGGCGGTGCCCTCCACCACGGTGCCGCCCGGCTCCAGCGCGCCGCTGGCTTCCGCCTCCAGCAGGATGCCCAGGGCAGCGCGGTCCTTCACCGACCCGCCGGGATTCATGAATTCGGCCTTGCCGAGGATCTCGCAGCCGGTGAGCTCACTGAGCAGCCCCAGCCGGATCAGCGGGGTGTTCCCCACCGCGCCGACGAAGCCCTGGGTGGTTCCCGCCCGGGCGGCGGCCATCGCCCCGCCGGCGGCAATGGCCCCGCCGGCGGCCGTGGCCCCGCCGCTGCTGATCGAACCGGCGGTGCTGCCCATCGCGCCTGTGGGGGAAGAAATCGCTCTGGCGACGATCGTAGGGGCGGAGGCCATGGCGGCCGATTCCTTCTAGCCTCAAAGCAGCAGCCCCTTGGCCATGGCCTCCGCCGCCCCCACCGAGGCCCTGCTGCGGAGGCTCCATGCCGTGCGCACCCACAGCGAGGCGCTGATCGCGACGCTGGAGCCGGAGGATCTCTGCCTGCAGGGCATGGCGGACGCCAGCCCGCCCAAATGGCACCTGGGCCACACCACCTGGTTTTTCGACACCTTCCTGCTCACGCCCCACCTGCCGGGCCATGAGCCGGTCGACAGCCGCTGGGGCTTTCTGTTCAACTCCTATTACGACGCGATCGGGGCACGCCACCCCCGGCCGCAGCGGGGTCTGCTGACCCGGCCGCCCCTGGCGGCAGTGCTCGCCTGGCGGCAGCGCATCGATGCGGGGCTGGAGGCCCTGCTGGAGCGGCTGAACGCCGGGCCCGCCGAGCCGGCGGCGCCTTTGCTGGAGCTGCTGGAGCTGGGGCTGCAGCACGAGCAGCAGCACCAGGAGCTGCTGCTGATGGATCTGCTCGACGGCTTCAGCCGCAACCCGCTGGAGCCGGCGGTGGAGCCGGCGGGGCGCGGCGCCGAAGCGGCCTATGAAGCGCTGGTGGCCACCAGCACCTCTCCCGCCACCTCGACCCCAGACACCCCCGCTTCCCCCTGGCTGCACTGGCCGGGAGGGCTGGTGGAGATCGGCCACAGCGAGGCCGACGCCGGCCCCGAGGGCCCGTCCGGCGCCTTCCATTTCGACAACGAAAGCCCCCGTCACCGCCAGTGGCTCGACCCCTTCGCCCTGGCCCCCCGGCTGGTGTCGAACGGGGAGTACGCCGCCTTCATCGCCGCTGGCGGCTACCGGCGGCCGGAGCTGTGGATGAGCGAGGGCTGGCAGCTGTGCCAGCAGCGCGGCTGGCAGGCACCCCGCTACTGGCGCGGCAGCGGCAAGCCCGAGAGCTGGTCGTGGGAGTTCACGCTGGCGGGGCGGCGCCCCCTGCACCCGGTAGCGCCCGTGCGGCACCTCAGCTGGTTCGAGGCCGACGCCTATGCCCGCTGGGCCGAGGCGCGCCTGCCGAGCGAAGCGGAGTGGGAAGTGGCCGCCGCCACACCAGCCCAGGCGGGCGGCAATGGCGGGCTGGAAGCCCTGCAGGGGTTGCTGTGGCAGTGGACCTCCAGCCCCTACCGTCCGTATCCGGGCTTCCGGCCCGCCGCCGGAGCGGTGGGTGAATACAACGGCAAATTCATGAGCTCCCAGATGGTCTTGCGCGGCAGCAGCTTCCTCACGCCGCCGGGCCACGGCCGCCTCACTTACCGCAACTTCTTTCCACCCGGGAGCCGCTGGCTGGCTGGCGGCCTGCGCCTCGCCCGGGACGGCCGATGAGCGCCGCCGCCGCCGCCCTGCAGCGCGGGCCAACCGCTGTCGACCTGCTTGACCTGCATCCCGTCGCCGCCGACATGGAGCGGCTGGTGGTGGAGGGGCTGTCGCGCAGCCCCCGCCAGCTGCCCGCCTGGTTCCTCTACGACGCCGAGGGCTCACGCCTGTTCGATCGCATCTGCGAGCAGCCGGAATATGCGCTTACCGCCACCGAAACCGCCCTGCTGGAGCGGGAGGCACCGGCGATGGCGGCGGCGCTCGGCGCCGGCGTGCCGGTGGAATTCGGCGCCGGCAGCGCCCGCAAGGTGTCGCCGCTGCTGGAGGCCCTCTCACCGCCGGCCTATGTGGCGCTCGATATCAGCTCCGAGCATCTCGCCGGGGCCTGCCGGGCGCTGCAGGCCCGCCATCCGGCCATTCCCGTGCTCGGCATCTGCTGCGATTACAGCCAGCTGCTCACCCTGCCGGCCCACCGGCTGCTCGATGGCCAGCGGCTGCTGGGCTTCTACCCGGGCAGCTCGCTCGGCAACTTCGCCCCCAGCGAAGCGGTGGCCCTGCTGCGTCAGTTCGCCAGGCTGCTCGGCCCCGAGGGGCGTCTGCTGATCGGCATCGACCAGCCCCGCGCCGCAGCCCAGCTGGAGGCCGCCTACGACGATGCCGCCGGTTGGTCGGCCGCCTTTGCCCGCAACCTGCTGGTGCGGCTCAACCGAGAGCTGGGTGGCAGCTTCGCGCCGGAGCGCTTCCGCTACCGCGCCCGCTGGCAGCCGCCGCAGAGCCGCATCGAGATGGCGCTGGTGAGCCGCTGCGACCAGGTGGTGGAGGTGGCGGGCCGGCCCTGGCCGTTCGCCGCCGGCGAGGCGTTGATCACCGAGCACAGCCACAAGTACGACCCCGCGGCCTTCACCGCCCTGGCGGCCGCGGCCGGCTGGCGGGCCCAGGCGCGCTGGGCCGATCCCAGCGACAGCTTCAGCCTGCACCTGCTCGCCCCCCAGGCGCCAGGCAGACTTGAACCAGTCGAGGCCAGCCGATGAGCCGGGAAGACCAACGCAAGGCGATGCGCACCACGCGCGAGCAGCTGATCGCCGAGCTCGAGGAGCTCTACCGCCAGGCCTTCGATCGCATCGGCGGCGAAGACCTGGGCGAAGGGGCGATCGCCCGCCTCACCCAGTTGCTGCTGCGCTCCCGCGATGGCGCGATCACGCCGTTGCAGGAAGAGATCGAGGCGCCGTTGATCACGCGGGCACCGGAATGAGGGCCGGGGTCTGGCGCAGGCAGCGGCCATGAGCGGCAACTGGTTCGAGCAGCTGGAGGCGCAGCTGGAGCAACAACTGGAGGCGTTCCTCAGCAGCAACCCCGAGCAGCGCCAGCTGCTGGACGAGGAGGAGCAGCAGGAACGGCAGCGGCGACTGAAGCAGCGGCAACTGGAGGTGCAGGCGGAGGCGGAACGGCTGCGGCGCGCCCTGCTGGAGCTGGCCAGCGAGATCACCCAGTGGCAGGGGCGGGTGGAGCGGGCCCGGGCCGCCGGCGCCGGCGCACTGGCCGACCAGGCCGAAGCCAGGCTGCGGCAGCTGATGGGCCTGGGCCGCGACCGCTGGCAGGCCCTCAGCAGCCTCGGCGATGAGTTCCGCCGCCTGGAAGCCGACCTGGCGGCCCTGCAGCGGGAGATGCAGCAGGCGGCTGCGCAAGCGGCCCCGGGCGAACGCGGGCCGAGCCCGGCCGGAGCGGGCCAAGGCAGCCAGGGAGCGGCGACTGCAGCGGAAGCGACGGCGGCGTCCGCCCGCCCGCAGCCGCTCGATCCGATCGAGCTGGAAGCCGCTTGGTCGGCGTTCGAGGCGCAACAGGAGCTGGAGGAGCTGCGGCGCCGCCACGGCTCCCCACCGGGCTGAGCCGGCCGTTATGGGGTTCCTGCTCTCCAAGCTGCTGCCGCTGCTGCTCTACCCGCTGGGGCTGGCCATCGGCCTGCAGGCGATCGCCCTGGCGGGGCGCCACCGCCGCTGGAGCCCCTGGCTGAGTGGCAGCAGCCTGGCCTTGCTCTGGATCAGTGCCCTGCCGTTCACGGCCCGGCAGCTGGTCTGGGGCCTGGAGGAGCGCAGCGCTGCCCTTACCCCCAGCCCACTTCCCACCGCTGACGCCGTGATCGTGCTGGGCGGCGGCCTGCACCCCCAGCTGCCGCCCCGCACCAGCGTGGAGGTGAACGAAGCGGGGGACCGCCTGCTCACCGGGATACGCCTGCTGCGGGCCGGCAAGGTGCCGCTGCTGCTGCTGAGCGGCGGCCGGGTGACCTTCCAAAGCGACAACCCGGCGCCGGCGGAGGCGGAATCGGCGCGGCGGCTGGCTTTGGAGCTCGGCGTGCCCGAGGCGCGCCTGCTGCTCAGCGATCAGGCCCGCACCACCGCGGAAGAGGCCCTGGCGCTGCGCGCGATCGGCCAGGCCCGGGGCTGGCGTTCCGTGCTGCTGGTCACCAGCGCCATGCACATGCCCCGCTCGCTGGCCACATTTCAGCGCCGCTCAGGGCTCCAGGTGGTGCCGGTGGCCTGCGATTATCTGCTGCCGGCCCGCAGCGCCACCGGCCGCCCCACCGCCGCCTCGCTGCTGATTGAGTTGCTGCCAGAAGCCGGCGCGCTGCAGCTCACCACCCAGGCGATCAAGGAGCACCTGGGGCTGCTGGTCTACCGCCTGCGGGGCTGGAGTTGATGGCCGTCGGCGGGAGCTCCGGCCATAAGAAATCCGGCTATCCAGGAACAGGATCGCGCCATAGAGAATCCGGCCGTACGGGAGCCTGGCGGGCGACCGCTACTTCTTGGGCGCGGGTGGCACCAGGCTGACCCCTTCCGGCGGCGGCGTGGGATCGGGATCGGCGATCAGCATGTGCTGCAGCACGATCTCAGGGCGTTCACTGTCGCGCCAGCGAATCCTGTAGGCCGGCATCTTGGTGCCACGGCTGGTGGTCTGCTCCACCGGCTCCATCACCCAGCCGCGACGGGAGCGGCCCTGAGGGTTGCGCTTGACCACCGCATCTGCGTGCTTGAAGCGGAATCCAACGCGCTCACCGCTCATGGGCCAAGGTCAGTGCCAACGTGACCTCATTATCCACTTTGGCCATCAAGCTCAGCTGGACCCGGCCTCCGGACGCAGGAGCGGGAAGGCAATCACATCACGGATGCTGGGGCTGTCGGTGAGCAACATGGCCAGCCGGTCGATGCCGATGCCCAGCCCGCCGGTGGGTGGCATGCCCACCTCAAGGGCCTGGAGGAAATCCTCATCCACCCCCTGCGCCTCCAGGTCGCCGGCCAGGCGCCGCTCCTGCTGCGCCTCCAGGCGCCGGCGCTGATCGAGGGGATCGATCAGTTCACTGAAGGCGTTGGCGGTTTCGCGGCCCACAATAAATAGCTCGAAGCGCTCCACCAAGCCAGGCTTGCTGCGATGGGTGCGCGCCAACGGTGAGATCTCCACCGGGTAATCGAGCACGAAGGTGGGCTGAATCAAGCTGGCTTCCACCCGCTGCTCGAAGGCTTGGTTGAGCAGACGGCCCACGCTGTCAGCGGCGGCAGGCACCTCCAGCCCGGCGGCCTCCATAGCGGCGGCGGCCGCGTCACGGCTGGCGAAGCCATTGAAATCCAGCCCGGTGGCCTGCTCCACCAGCTCGTGCATGGTGGCCCGGCGCCAAGGGGGCATGAGCTCAATCGCCACGCCCTGATACGTGAGGGCGGTGGTGCCGCACACCTGCTCGGTGACGGCGGCGATCATCTGCTCGGTGAGCACCATCATGTCGGTGTAATCGGCATAGGCCTGATACACCTCCACCGAGGTGAATTCGGGGTTGTGGCGTGTGCTGATGCCTTCGTTGCGGAAGATGCGGCCCAGCTCGTACACCCGCTCGAAGCCCCCCACCACCAGCCGCTTGAGATGCAGTTCGGTAGCGATGCGCAGGAACAGCGGCAGATCGAGAGCGTTGTGGTGGGTGCAGAAGGGGCGGGCATCGGCGCCACCGGCCTCCACATTCAGCACCGGCGTTTCGATCTCAAGGAAGTCGCGGGCATCGAGCCAGCGGCGGATGCCGCTCACCAGGCGGGCGCGGCGGCGGAAGGTTTCGCGGGTGTGGGGCGAAACGATCAGGTCGAGATAGCGCTGGCGGTAGCGCTTCTCCACATCCGCCAGACCGTGCCATTTATCGGGCAGGGGCTGCAGCGATTTGCAGAGCATGTTCCAGGCATTCACCTTCACCGACAGCTCGCCGCGGTCGGTACGGCGCAGCGTGCCGTACACACCGATCAGATCGCCGGCATCCACCAGCGTGGTGATCTGGGCGAAGGCCTCGGGCTGCTCGGGCAGCGCCGCCAGCAGGTGGGCCTTCTCGATGAACAGCTGAATCGGGCCGCTTTCATCCACCAAGGTGAAGAAGGCCAGCTTGCCCATCACCCGGCGGGTCATCACCCGGCCGGCCACGGCCACAGCTACCGGTCGCTCCTCACCGTTGGGCAGGTCGGCATGCTCCTGCTGCAGGGCGGCGGTGCGGTGGCTGGGCTCGAAGCGCAGGGCGTAGGGACCCTGACCGAGGGCCGCCAGGGCCTGGCCCTTCTCGTAGCGGGCCTGCTCCAGGCGGTTGACGGGATGCTCCGGCAAAGCGACGAACAGGGGACGGGAGCGACCATCCTGCAGGAGCGCAGGCGGAGGAGAAGGGGCGACAGCCGTGACCCGGCAGCGCTTGCGGCTGGCGGCTCTAAGCCGTGACGGCGACCAGAGGATCGATCATGCGTTGCGAGGCGTAGCCGGTGCCGCGCACGGTGAGGATCAGCTCGGGGTTGCGGGGGTCGGGTTCGAGCTTGCCGCGCAGGCGGGCCACATACACATCCACGACACGCAGATCAGCGGCGCGGCGCGGCGGGTAGCCCCACAGCTGCTCAAGGATCTCAGCGCGGGGCACCACCCGGCCGGGCTCGCGGAACAACAGCTCCAGCAGGCTGAATTCGGTGTAGGTGAGGCCGATGCGCTCACCGGCGCGGGTGACCTGGCGGCGGTTGGTGTCCACCACCAGGTCACCGAGGCGCATCACACCCTGACCGGCGGGGATGTCGCGCGGTTCGCTGGTGGCTGAGCCACGCCCCACCCGCCGCAGGATCGTGGAGATGCGGGTTTCGAGCTCCTTGGGGCTGAACGGCTTGGGCAGGTAGTCGTCGGCGCCAAGATCAAGGCCGGCCACCCGCTCGGCGATCGCATCGAGGGCCGAGAGGAAGATGATCGGCACGCAGGATTCAGCGCGCAGGCGCCGGCACACCGCGAAGCCATCCAGCTTCGGCAGCATCACGTCGAGCACGACGAGATCGGGCTGCTCCTGGTGGAACAGGGTGAGGGCTTCCTCGCCATCCTCGGCGCAGAGGACGCGGTAGCCCGCCAGCTGCAGGCGCATCACCAGCACGCGGCGCACCGCAGCTTCGTCGTCCACGACGAGCAGGGTGGCCTTTGGTGTTGTCCGCGTGTCCTGAACCACCGCCTCCGCCTTGGCTTGCCGAGGCTGCGTGTCCAGTGGCATCACAGGAACAGTCGTGAAGAAATATCACCCTACCTGTCAGCTTGTAGGCATGGAGAGCAGAAGGGACACGCGAGGGAGTAGTGGCGCCAAGACTTAATGATTTTTCAATAGTTGCAGCGGCAACGGCAACGGCACCACCACGCCGCAAGGCGAGCCGCCGGCTCAGGGCCAGCGGCCTTCTGCGTAGAGGTTCCATTCCCGCTCCGCCGCCAGCACGGCCGCATCGCTGCTGATCTGGCCGAGCATGGCGCGCTGCAGCTGGCGGTAGATGATCGCCTGCAGCCGCTTCACGCCGGGGTTGGCGGGCACCAGCACCCGCGCCCGCCCCAGCGTTTCGGCCGATTGCAGGCGGGCCGCATGCACCAGTGCCTGCTGGGGATCGGCAGGGATGTCCCGCCGCAGCTGCTGCTCAATCGTGGTCAGCGCCTGCCGGGCCGAGGGGAGCACCCGCGCCTGCTCAGCGAAGCGCGCCTGGTTGGTGGCATTGGTGAGGAACAGGGCAAAGCTCACCGCTTCCTTCGGCATAGCGCTCTGGCGCGGCACCGCCAGGTTCATGACCGCCACGTTGGCGGTGCCATCGAGGCCCGTGAGCGGCGGATGGGGTTCGGTGACGGCGGCGATCCCCGGCGCGTTGGTCTGGATGCTGCGCAGGAACTCAGCGCCGCTGGCCAGCATCGCCAGCTCGCCGCCCTGATAGAGCTCGATGGCGCGCCGGTAACCCTGGCTCACCACTTCTCGCGGCAGCAGACCGCGGCGGTAGAGATCGGTCCAGAAGGCGAAGGCCCGGCGGCCGGCCGGGCTGTTGAAGGCCGCCCGCTGGCGGTCGTCGGTGAGTGTGACACCCATCTGCACCATCGACTCCAGCAGCTCGGCGGAGTCGTCTGGCACCACCGTGACGAACAGCGCGTGGCGGCCCGTGCGCCGCTTCACCGCTTCCGCGAAGGCCGGCACCTCCTCCCAGCGGCGCGGTGGGTCGGTGTATCCGGCCCGCTGCAGCAGGTCACGGTTGGCGAGCGTGATGCGCGCGGTGAGGTACCAGGGGATCGCGAATTGCCCCTCCGCGTTGCGGCTGGCCGCCCAGATGCGCTGCAGGTAGACCTCCGAGGCTCCGGGCGGCAGCAGCGGATCGAGGTCGAGCAGCCCCCCCTTGCTGGCCAGATTGGCGGCGAACAGCGGATTGAGGTTCACCACATCGGGAGCGGTGCGCGCGAACACCGCGGCCAGCAGCTTGCGCTCCACCGATCCCCAGGGGATGTCGGTCCAACGCACAGTGGTGCCGGGATTCTCCTTCTCCCAGGCGGCGATCACCTCGGTGAGATAGGCGTCGAACTTGGGCGAGAGGTCGAGTGTCCACACGTTTAACTGGCGCCCCTGGCTGCGCGGACCGCCACAGCCCGCCAGCACCAGGGTCAGCAGCGTGAGCACGGCACGCCGGCGCCAGCGCCCCCGGATCCCGTCGGTCAGACCCCGCATCGCTTCAGCCCCTCGATGGTGCGTTTTGCTGCCGCCAGAGCAGCAGCAACAGCGAACAGATCATCGGTGCCAGCAGACCGGTGAGCAGGGTCTGGGTGAGCAGGGTGCGCAGGCTGCCGGCCAACGGCAGCTGGGGGGGCAGGCCGAGCCGCTGCAGGATCAAGGTGAGCCCCAGTAAAAAGGTACCGATCAAAGCCAGCAGCCCGAGGCTGAAGCTGCGTTCGAGCGGCGGACCCTTGCGCCCCAGGCGCCCCCACCACCAGCCGAGCAGCACCAACGCCGGAATCTGGGTGGCGCCATCGAGCGTGAGGGCGTCGAGCAGCAGCCCCAACCCCAGCCCGGCCAGGGCACCGGAGACGGGCCCATCGCTGATCGCCCAGGGCAGCAGCCACAGCACGGCCCAGCTGGGCGGTGCCCCCGAGAGCCGCAACAGCGCGGGCGCGGCCAGCGTGAGCCAGGGCACGAGCAGGGCGCTGGCGACAAACAAAGGGTGGCGGTGCAGCTTGCCCAACATTCAGGGCGCCGCCTGCCGGGGCTGCACCAGCACCTGCACCCAGTCGATCGCTTCCACCGGCGCACTGAGCTGCACCATGGCCGTGGGCGCCGGCACGGCCTTGTCATCCACCGACTGGATCACGCCGACGCTCATCCCCGGTGGCACCAGCGTGCTGGCCGGCGAGGTGACCACCACATCCCCCGGACGCACCTGCGGATCCTTCACCAGAAAACGCAGCTCGGGCCGGCTGCCGTTCACGCCGGTGAGCAGGCCCATGCTCTGGGTGCGCCCCACCCACACGCCGATGCGGCTGGAGGAATCGGTGAGCAGGGCCACCCGCGCGGTGGTGGGGGTGACGCTGGCCACCCGGCCCACCAGACCGCCCGGACCCACCACCGCATCGCCGAGGCGGATGCCCTGAAGCTCACCGGCGCCCAGCACCAACTGCTTCCACCAGCCCTCGGGTTCGCGCGAGATCACCGTCGCCGTGACCTCCTGGGGATTGGCCCGTTGCAGGCCCAGCAGGGTGCGTAGGCGCTGGTTGTCCTGCTCTAAATGGGCCAGGCGGCTGCGCTGGTCAAGCTGCTGCGCCGACTGCAACCACTCGCGCTGGGCAGTACCGGGCCAGAACGGACGGCTGAGCAGCGCGTAGGCATCAGTGAGCATCGCCCCCTTGCTGAGACGGACACCCACCAGCGCCAGCAGCAGCAGCCACCAGGGCCAGGCCTGGATCACCCGTTGCAGCGAGGGGACGCGGGGCAGGCGCCCGAACGGCATGGATTTCAGGAGGACAGACGGGAGAAGTCAGGCGTGTCGAGCACGCGCTCCAGGCGCTTGTAATCCTCGAGCACCTGGCCGCAGCCGCTCACCACACACAAGAGGGGATCCTGGGCCACGTGGGTGAGGATCCCGGTTTCGTGGCTGATCAGCTCGCTGATGCCGCGCACCAGGGCGCCGCCGCCGGCGAGCATGATGCCGCGATCGACGATGTCGGCGGCGAGTTCGGGCGGGGTGCGCTCGAGCGTGCGCTTCACCGCCTCCACGATCACGTTGAGCGGTTCGGCCATCGCTTCACGGATGTCACCGGAGCGCACGTTGATGGTGCGCGGCAGGCCGGAGAGCAGGTGCAGCCCGCGCACGTCCATCGAGGTTTCGTCGTGGGCGTCGTCGGGGAAGGCGGAGCCGATGCGGATCTTGATGTCTTCGGCGGTGCGCTCGCCCACCACCAGGTTGTGCACCTTCTTGAGGTACACGCCGATGGCCTCGCTGATCTCATCGCCGGCCACCCGCACCGACTCGCTGACCACGGTGCCGCCGAGGCTGAGCACTGCCACCTCGGTGGTGCCACCGCCGATGTCGACGATCATGGTGCCCACCGGCTCGGTGACCGGCAGACCGGCACCGATCGCCGCCGCCACCGGCTCATCGATCAGGTGCACCTCACGGGCACCGGCCAGGCCGGCCTCACGAACGGCGCGGCGCTCCACACCGGTGACGCCACTGGGGATACCGATCACCAGGCGGGGCGCCACGATGCCGCGGCCCTCGTTCCCTTTCTGAATGAAGGTCTTGATCATCTGCTCGGCGGCGTCGAAGTCGGCGATGACTCCGTCGCGCAGGGGACGCACGGCGCGGATGTTGCCGGGCGTGCGGCCGAGCATGAGCTTGGCCTCATCTCCCACGGCCAGGGGCACGCCCCGCTCAAGATCGAGTGCCACCACCGAGGGTTCCTGCAGCACGATGCCCTTACCGGACACGTACATCAAGGTGTTAGCCGTTCCCAGGTCGATGCCGATATCGCGTGAGAGCTGGAAACGTCGAAAGAACACGTAGAAGCACCTGAGCGGTTGCGATCATAGGAGCGGGGTCCAGCGATTTCCCCCCAACGGTGGCGGTGGTACATCCGGGTGGAACGGGGGAACCTTCAGGGAGTAGCGAGCTGCCGCAACTTCAGCAGCAGTGCCGCATCATTGATCCAACAACTCCATTTTTTTCAACAGCAGGACAACCCATGGGTGTGAATTCCGTAACGCTGGTGGGCCGTGCCGGCCGTGATCCCGAGGTGCGCTACTTCGAATCCGGCAGCGTGGTCGCCAACTTGACCCTCGCGGTCAACCGCCGCAGTCGCGACGACGAGCCTGACTGGTTCAACCTCGAGATCTGGGGCAAGCAGGCCCAGGTGGCCGCCGACTACGTCAAGAAGGGGTCGTTGCTGGGCATCATCGGCAGCTTCAAGCTCGACCGCTGGACCGACCGCACCACCGGCGAGGAACGCACCAAGCCAGTGGTGCGGGTCGATCGGCTCGAACTGCTGGGCTCCAAACGCGATGCCGACCAGGGCGCCTATGACGACGGCGGCGCTGGCGGCGGTTTCGAGGGCGGTGGCTACAGCGGCGGCTTCGGCGGTGGCGAGCCCAGCAGCGAGGAAGTTCCCTTCTGAACCGCCGGCATGGGCGTTGCCTTCACCAAGAAAGTGGTTGGAGAGGCTCCGCTCCTTAGTGGCTGTCCTGGTGTTGCTTCCGGATGCGCAGTCCGTGCGGGGTTCCGGCGGCCTGCACCACCGGAACCGGGCTCAACTGCTCCTGCTGCTCATCAAACCCGCTGCCTCCCTGGCGATGCCGCCTGGGGGGAACGCGGGGCGGGGGATCTGCAGAGGCTGTAGGGGTAGTGGGATCAGTAGCGGTAGTGGTCGGACTTGTAGGGCCCTTCCGCTGGGACGTTGATGTAAGCGGCTTGCTCGGGGGTGAGCTCGGTGAGCCGGGCGCCGATCTTGTCGAGGTGGAGGCGGGCCACCATCTCGTCAAGTTGCTTGGGCAGCACATACACCTCCTTGCCGTATTCATCACCTTTGGTGAACAGCTCGATCTGGGCCAACACCTGGTTGGTGAAGGAATTGCTCATCACGAAGCTGGGGTGGCCGGTGGCGCAGCCCAGGTTCACCAGCCGGCCTTCCGCCAGCAGGATGATGCGGTTGCCGCTGGGCAGCAGCACGTGATCCACCTGGGGCTTGATGTTGTCCCAGTGGTACTGCTTCAGGGACGCCACGTCGATCTCGTTGTCGAAGTGGCCGATGTTGCAGACGATCGCCTGATTGCGCATCTGAATCAGATGCTCATGGGTGATCACACGGAAGTTGCCGGTGGCCGTCACGAAGATATCCACATCGCCCACCACGTCGTCGAGACGGACAACCCGATAACCCTCCATCGCCGCCTGCAACGCGCAGATCGGATCAACTTCAGCGATCATCACGCTGGCACCGAGGCCACGCAGTGACTGGGCAGAACCCTTGCCCACATCCCCATAACCGATCACCAGTGCCACCTTGCCAGCCACCATCACATCGGTGGCGCGCTTGATGCTGTCAACCAGGGATTCACGGCAGCCGTAGAGGTTGTCGAACTTGCTCTTGGTGACGGAATCGTTCACGTTGATGGCAGGGAACGGCAGTTCACCGCTCTTCTGCATCTGATAGAGGCGGGCCACACCCGTGGTGGTTTCCTCCGTGACGCCCTGGATCTGGGCGTAGATGCGCGAATAGAAGCCGGGCTGGGCCGCCAGGCGCTGGCGGATCGAATGGAAGAGGGCAATCTCCTCTTCGCTGCCGGGGTTGTCCAGCACCGAGAGGTCCTGCTCCGCCTTGGTGCCGAGCACCACCAGGCCGGTGGCATCACCGCCGTCGTCGAGGATCATGTTGGGCGTGCCGCCGTCGGCCCACTCCAGGATCCGGTGGGTGAAGGCCCAGTATTCATCAAGGGTTTCGCCCTTGAACGCGAACACTGGAATGCCGGCTTCCGCCATCGCGGCGGCAGCATGATCCTGGGTGGAGAAGATGTTGCAGGAGGCCCAGCGCACTTCGGCGCCAAGGGCCACCAGGGTTTCGATCAGAACGGCTGTCTGGATCGTCATGTGCAGGCTGCCGGCGATGCGGGCACCCTTGAGCGGTTGCTGGCTGCCGTAGTTCTCACGCAATGCCATCAGACCGGGCATTTCGGTTTCGGCGATCGCGATCTCTTTGCGGCCCCAGGCGGCAAGGCCGAGATCGGCGATCACATACGACGACGGGGTGGACAGACCCGCTGCGGCGGCAGCAGAAAAGGACGTGGCAGCTGAAGGCGATGCCAGCATGGCGAAAGCTCCGAAAAGAGAAGGATTGGGGATGTGGAAATATCTGCAGAGACGCCGAGGCTTCGGGCTCGCTTAACGAGAATCTACAGCGATGAGACAGTCTGCTGAGATCCGGGTGATCCATCTGGCCGATGCGGCAGCCACGGCGGCTCTCGGGCAGGCGTTGGCCTCCCTGCTGCTGAACGGCGTGGGCGCTGCCACCCTGCTGCTGCAGGGGGAGCTGGGGGCCGGCAAAACCTGCCTGGTACAGGGTCTGGCCCTGGCGCTGGGGATCGATGAACCGATCACAAGCCCCACCTTCGCCCTGGCCCAGCACTACGGCGGCCTGGGCGCAGACGGCCAGCCCCATGCCCTCATCCACCTCGATCTCTACCGGCTGGAGCAGCCGGCCGCCGCGGCTGAACTGTTCGCCCAGGAGGAGGAGGAAGCGCTTGCCCTGGGGGCTGTCCTGGCGGTGGAGTGGCCCGAACGGCTGCCGTGGCTGCCGCAGGGCGCCTGGCGGCTGGAACTCCACCACGACGGGGACAGGCGCCGGGCGGTGCTCCGACCGCCCGGCGCCTGAGGGCCGCAGCTCCGGCACCCGTCGGAACAACTGCTCATTGAGCTCCTGGCGCCGCTCCCAGAGGCTCCGATACCACACTTCCCGCGCGGCCGTCTGGTGGTGCTGCAAGCGGCCGGCGGCCACCCATTGCCGCCCCCGCTGGCCCATGGCGTGCAGCGCTGCCGGATCATCGCGCCAGTCGCCTCCACCGCCTTGAGATCCGACTTGCAGCGGTTGAAGGGCGTGTCGGCCAGCGGCAGAAAGGCGATGTCGCAGCCCGCCAGCCGCTGGCGGTAAGTGGGGTAATCGCAGGTGGGGGTGAAGCGCCGTTGCGGCAGCGCCAGGGCTGCGAACAAGGCCCGGTCGTGCACCACCTCCACCTGCCAACGCCCGGGGGTCTCCAGCAGCACCGTATTGAGGGCCTCCATCCAGGGGGCCCAGTCGGCTTCGCGATTGAGCGCCCCGAAGAACAGGCGCAGCGGCTGGCCGGCAGCCGGGGCCGGGCGGGGCGGGGGAAGCGCTTCGAGCGCATTGCCGAACACCGCCACCTCGGGGTTGTAGCGGCGTACCGCCTCGGCGATCGGTTCCGTCGACGCCTGCACCGCGTGCACGCCCGTGAAGGTCAGATGGTTGTTGGCGGCGATGGCGGGCCAGTGGTCAGGGTCATCGTCGTACTCGACGATGACCACATAGTTGTTGTTCAGCAACTGGCGCAGCTGCTCCAGGTGGGCGGGGTCGTGCAGCAGGGGCCGCTGCCAGATCAGCAGCCGCGGCAGGGCCGGATCAGGCCGCAGCAGCTCCAGGTTCTCGGAACGCAGGCGCAGGCCGATGCCGCCCCGGCTGGCCACGGCCGCCAGGGGCTGACGCATGCGCACCTCCACCATGCCCGCCTGGGGCTTCAGGGTGAGGCCATCGAGCTGCAGCTTCTGGTGCGGGCGCCGGCTGGCCGTCACCACGTATTGGAGCGGCGCCACGCCGGAGAGCAGGGTCTGGGGGTTCAAGCCCATGGCCGGCAGGGCGGGGGCCAGGCGGCTCACGAACGCCTCGGCCTGCTCGATCTGAAACACGCGCGGGTGCAGGCCGAGCAGGTGCAG
>ERZ888423.313-NODE-313-length-51729-cov-9.169408_pt1 | contig 51729 bp, 52 predicted proteins | sample MGYA00520523_ERZ888423 | MGnify/ENA primary metagenome ERZ888423 (study PRJEB32303, sample SAMEA104408611) | aquatic metagenome | biome: Brackish water; feature: Pelagic; material: water | place: Baltic Sea | collected 2014-06-08T10:24:00 | depth 30,27 m ... | reverse complement strand
GCCATGTGAGGCTACCAACACAACTGCGGACCGCAACTTGCTCAGAAGCTTCGCTGTAGTCAAGGCCATGTGCCACACAACCTCTAAGCTCTGGCGCCGTGCCAACACTTGAACGGTTGAACACCAAAGCGCTGCGCGACACGGTTCGCACCTTCCGAGACGCCGTCAAGGCCCACGCCGGCGGGTTGAACCGGTTGAACGTGTATCCGGTCCCAGATGGCGACACTGGCACGAACATGGCGCGCACGCTCGACGCCGTCGTTGCAGAGATGGACGAGACCGACCCCGACGACCTCGACGCCACCTGCGATGCGATCAGCCACGGCTCGCTCATGGGTGCCCGTGGCAATAGTGGCGTCATCTTGAGCCAGATTATGCGGGGCATCGCTACGACGCTGAAGACGAAGGCGCCGGTCACCGGGGCGAAGTTCGCCGAAGCCTTGCAAGCCGCAGCAACCGGTGCGTACCAAGCGGTACTTACGCCGATCGAAGGAACGATCCTCACGGTGGTGCGGTTGAGCGCCGACGCAGCGAAAGAGTCGGCCGATGCAGGCGGCTCGCTCGTTGAAGTCATGCGTGCCGCTCAGGCTGCTGGACGGATTGCGTTGGCGAACACACCGGAGCAACTGGCGGTCTTGAAAGACGCCGGTGTGGTCGATGCTGGGGGCGCTGGGTTCCTACTGCTGCTCGATTCGGCGCTCCACGTGGTCGATGGCGAGGCGCTTCCCGAACCTGAAGAAGACGACGGCACCGGTGGTGCGGTCGCAGCAGCGTTCGACGTGCCGTCGCAGCGATCGGGCAGCACCAAAATCGGCGGTGCAGGCGAAGTCGATGTGGCCGATCAGCGCTACGAAGTCATGTACTTCATGGATCTCGCCGATGAGCAGATCGATGCCTTCAAGCAGGGTTGGGGTGCAATCGGCGACTCGATCGTCGTGGTCGGTGGCGACGGAATTTGGAACTGTCACGTCCACACGAACGACATCGGTGCCGCGATCGAAGTGCCGTTCGACCTCGGTGGCCGCCCGAAGCAGATCCGTGTGACTGATCTCTTCGAAGAGGTCGACGAAGAACACGCCAAGCGTGAAGCAGCAATGGCCAGTGGGAAAACCGACGCCAGTATCACGAAGGCCGGAGGTGGCCTCCCGCCCGTCACCACGGCGATCGTTGCCGTGTGTTCCGGTGAAGGTCTCGTCGAACTGTTTGAACAACTGCGGGTGCAAGGCGTCATCACCGGCGGCCAGACGATGAACCCGTCGACCGCTGAACTGCTCGCCACCGTCGCTGCGGTCAACGCCGACCAGGTGGTGATCCTGCCAAATAACAAAAATATCATCGCCGTGGCCGAGCAGGTGAACGCCCTCAGCCTCAAGCATGTGATGGTGGTACCGACCACGTCGATGCCAGAGGCGCTGGCTGCCCTCGTCGTGTACGACCCGGAGGCATCGGCTGATGTCAACCACGCCGAGATGGTGGAAGCTGCTGCGTCGGTCGCAACCGGCGAAGTCACCCAAGCGATCCGCGACACAAACTCCGAAGTCGGCCCAATCCAGAAAGGCGATTGGATCGGCATTGTCAAGGGCGACGGCATCGCAGCAATTAGCGATACGCCGCACGGCGCGTCGATTGCACTCCTTGAGCACCTGCTTGACGACGATGCCGAACTGGTGACGGTCATCACCGGCGAAGAGGCGACCGCAGCGTCAACCGCAGCGATCGAGGGATGGCTGAGCGATCGCCGTGGCGATATCACCGTGGAAGTCCAACGCGGCGGCCAGCCTCTCTATCCGTACCTCTTTGGGGTCGAATAGTCGTTTGCGTCGAGGTTTCCGTTGGACAGTTCGCAGAAATCTTGACGCAAACGGCGAAATGTTGGCGTCTCGCTAAGTTTGGTAACTGATGAATGAGCTGGGGCCGATCACGATGCGGGATCTTTCGCTGATTCCTGTCGAGCGACTGCGCGGCGTGGGGCCGAAGAAGCAGGCGTCGCTCGCCACGGTTGGGATTACCAACCTGCTCGACTTGGTCACCACATATCCTCGGCGCTGGATCGATCGCACCAACGAGGCGCGTATCGCCGACCTCGTCCCCGGCGAGGAAGCCCTCGTGCTTGTCACGATCCGATCGGTCACGACACGCACCACCCGTAACCGCAGGTCGATGATCAACGTCAACGTCGGTGACGGTTCTGGCCGGATGGACCTGGTGTTCTTCAACCAGCCTTGGCGTGAGCGGCAGTTCAAAGAAGGACTTCACGTCGCACTCTTCGGCAAGGCCGACACCTATCGAGGCGGCCTGCAGATGTCGAATCCGGTCGTCGACCTGATTGGCGACCGCACCGGCAAGATCGTCCCGATCTATCCGCAGAGCGAGAAGGCGCAAATCAGTACCTGGGAGATGGCCGGGTGGGTTGAAGAGACGCTCCGTCGATGCGCTGAACGGACCATTGCCGACCCGGTGCCCGAGGCGATCCGTCGGCGTCACAGAATGATCAATCGGTCCGATGCGCTCGCTGGAATTCATCTCCCTGACGACATGAAGACGAAGGAGTTGGCCCGATACCGACTCGCCTTCGACGAACTCCTTCGGGTGCAACTCGTCTTGGTCCTGCGCAAGCGAGCGATGGAACGTGACTCGCTCGGGATCAAGCACACGCTGGGTGGCCCGCTCGTCAAACGGTTTTATGAATCACTGCCGTTCCCATTGACCGGCGCCCAGGCGCGGACCATCGATGAGATCAACGCTGACCTCGGCAGTGCGCAGCCGATGCATCGGCTCCTCCAGGGTGATGTTGGTTCCGGCAAGACGGTCGTGGCCGTCGCCGCAATGCTGGCAGCGGTCGATGGCGGACACCAGGGAGCGTTGATGGCGCCGACCGAAGTACTCGCCGAACAGCACGCCTCCAGCGTGCGCGCGATGCTCGAAGGCGTGACCGTGCCCGACCCGGGCAACCTGTTCGGCGATCGGCCGCTCCGTGTCGAACTCCTCACGAATCGGATTTCGGGTGCCGATCGCAAGCAGGTGCTCGCCGGGCTCGCCGATGGCAGCGTCGACATCGCCATCGGGACGCATGCACTGATCCAAGACACCGTCGATTTCTCGAGCCTCGGCGTCGTGGTGGTCGATGAACAGCACAGGTTCGGTGTTGAGCAGCGTGCGGCGCTTCGCTCGAAGACGGCCAATGGTTCGGTGCCTGACACGTTAGTGATGACTGCGACACCCATTCCGCGTACGGCAGCGATGACCGTTTACGGCGATCTCGACGTCAGCGTCCTCGACGAGTTGCCGCCGGGTCGAACGCCGATCGTCACCGTGTGGGCCGACGGCGCATTGATGGAAGCGGGGGTTTGGAACGACATTAAAGACGAAGTCGCCGCTGGCCGTCAGGCGTACGTCGTCTGCCCGTTGGTCGGCGAGAGCGAGAAGCTCGAAGTGGCATCTGCTGAAGAGACGCTCGAACGGCTTGCCTTCGGCGAACTGCAGGGGCTTCGGCTCGGCCTGCTCCACGGCAAGCTGCCGTCGGATGAGAAGGCAGCCACCATGGATGAGTTCCGTCGTGGCGAACTCGATGTCCTCGTCGCCACCACGGTGATCGAGGTCGGCGTCGACGTTCCCAACGCAACCGTCATGGCGATCCTTGATGCTGATCGCTTCGGCATCGCCCAGCTCCACCAGTTGCGTGGACGCGTCGGGCGCGGCGAGCACGCCTCGACCTGTTGGCTGGTGACTCAGCAGAAAGAGGACGACGATGGCAACGCCGTCGTCGGGAACCCTCGCGTGGAAGCGCTGGTCGCTACGACCGATGGTTTTGAATTGGCCGAAGTCGACCTCGACCTGCGCGGCGAGGGCACGCTGATGTCGACGGCGCAGAAGGGTCGAAGTGACCTGAAGTTGGCGTCGCTCCGACGCGATCGTCAGCTCGTCGAACTGGCCCGCGAGGCAGCGTTCGAAATCGTCGATCGCGATCCAGATCTTGCGCAGCACGCGAACCTGGCCGATGAGCTCGACCTTGTGTTCAGCGACCGAGACGAAGCGTTCCTCGCGAAGTCTTGATCAGCGGTCACGCTGTGCCAAGGACGGTGTGATCGGCTACCAGTCGGGGCGGCCGTCGCTCTCGATGTCTGACTCGTCGAGCACGAGGTCCCAACGGTCGAGGCAATCCTCGCATCGGTAGGCAACGACGTCGTCGACTTCCCAGGTGCCGTCCTCGCGTGGCATCGTCAGGAGAAAGCAGCGGCCACCGCAGTCGATGCAAGTGATCTGTGGCGGGGGTTCGAGCACGACCCCAGTGTGCCCCTATCATCGCTTGGATGCGTGTTGTGGCCGGAGAACTCGGTGGTCGGAAGATCGTGTCGCCGGATGGAACATCCACCCGACCGACGACCGATCGGGTCCGTGAGGCGATTTTCAACTCGCTCGGGAGTTCCGGCGTGCTCGATGGTGCACTCGTCGCCGACCTGTTCGCTGGCACCGGTGCCGTCGGGATCGAAGCGCTGTCGCGAGGCGCCGAACGCTGCGTGTTTGTCGAGCGCGATCGAGCGGCGCTTCGTGTCCTTGAGGAAAACCTCGACACCCTCGAACTGCGTGACCGTTCCAGGGTGATCACCTCCGACGCAATGGCGACCGCGTCGGCTATTGACTGTGACATCGTTCTCGCTGATCCGCCATACGGCTTCGATGCCTGGGCGGAACTGTTGCGAGTGGTCCGCGCTGACCTCGTTGTTGCCGAATCGGGTCGCTCGATCGACTGCCCAGACGGGTGGAAGATCACTCGCGAAAAGAAGTACGGACGCACAGTGGTGACGTTCTTCGAACGCACCGAACTAGTGTTGGGCGAGTGAACGGTTCCACTGCGAAAGCCCTGCGAGCGATGTATCCGGGCAGCTTCGATCCGTTGCACCTTGGGCACATCGACATCATCGAACAGGCGCACGAACTCTTTGGAGGCGTGGTCGTCACTGTGATGCACAATCACGCCAAGGAGAGCGGTCTTTTTTCGATCGCCCAACGGATCGAACTCGCCGAGCAAGTACTCGCACATCTCGATGGTGTCACCGTGGAAGCACAAACCGGGCTCGCCGTTCAGGCTGCTGCGAATCTCGGTGTCAACTTCATCGTTAAGGGGCTCCGCAACAGCGAAGACTTCGAAATCGAACAGCAGATGGCGCAGAACAACCACGCAGTCACAGGTATTCGGACCGTGTACCTTCCGTGCTCGCCCGGGCTGGGCTACATCAGTAGCCGCTTTGTGAGGGAGATCGCGAAGTACGGTGAGGAAATCGGGCATTTAGTGCCGGCCGCTGTCGCCACCGCCTTACGCACCGTCTCCGCAGACAAGTAGGACTGAAGTATGAGTTACGACGATGACAACTACGAAGACATTGACGACTCCTATCCGGAACCAGGCGCCTCGATGGGGCCGGTCGGCGATGCTGAGACCTTGCTCCGCCGCGTCATCGATATCATCGCCGACGCACCGACGATGCCGTTGTCGTCATCGCCGCGCATCGACCGCGACGAGGTCGTTGAACTGCTCGACGAAGCACTCCACCGCCTCCCCGACGAACTCCGCCAGGCGCGTTGGATGCTGAAAGAGCGTCAGGACTTCGTTGCTAAGACCCGACGCGAAGCCGACGAATTGCTCGAAGCTGCCCGCGTCCGCGCCGAACGCATGGTCCAGCGCACCGAAGTGGTGCGTGCCGCCGAGCAGCGAGCTCGGGCCGTCATGGAGACCGCCGACGCCGACTCGCGGCGCTTGAAGCACGAGACCGAAGATTTCCTCGACCAGCGGTTGGGAAGCTTCGAGATCCTGCTCGACAAGCTGCAGAAGACGGTCAACGCGGGGCGCCAGCGGTTGTCGATTGGCGATCCGCAACCGGATACGACGAACACCGGTGGCCTGCCAGTGATCGATGACTCCGCTGCCTCCTCCGTCTTCTTCGACCAAGACCACTGACCAGCCGCCAGCTTCGGCGATCTCTGCGTCAGCGCTCACCGCTCGTTGGCGGAGGCCAACTCGGGTTCACGCTTCTTTGACCTCGCCAAACCGTGATCGCCGCTGGTGACAGAAGACTGAGGAACAAACTCTCGGAGTGACGGCCTGGCGGTAACGTTTTCTGCCATGGTGGATTTGCTGCGGCCTCTCCGAATCAATGCGGTCGAATTGTTGCGCCGGCCGGGAGCGACCCTGTCCGTGGCCGAGGAGATCTTGGCGGAGGCGCTCGGCGTCGTTCACGAACGATTGAATGGCGAGATCGGCGTCGCAATCCAACTCGACTCGATGAATGACGGAATCGCCGTTACCGGAACTGTCGGAGCACCTTGGGCAGCACCGTGTCGCCGCTGCCTCAAGGACTTGTCGGGTGTGGCCCGAGTCGATATCGACGAGCGCTACCAGATCAACACGATCGACGAAGAGGCGTACCCGATCGAGAACGGTCAACTCGATCTCGTCCCGATGGTTCGTGAGTTGGCGCTGATCGAACTCGACGCCGAGCAGGTCTGCCAGCCCGGTTGCAAAGGCCTCTGCCCGACCTGCGGCATCGACTTGAATATGGCCTCATGCGACTGCGACAACACGGTGACAGACCATCGCTGGTCCGCACTCGATGGCCTCGTTCTCGACGAATGAACGTCTGTGTGACGAATTTGGTTGGCATGCCAGCCCAAATCGTCACGCAAACGGATGGGGCTCGTCGGCAAGCGTTTCGTCACGCCATATGTTGATTGTGGCTGAGCGCCGATAACGTTGCACGTCGCTGCGAGGCTCCTCGCAGCCAGTGAATCAGATCTCCAGTCGACCAGAGTGGTCGACGCAGTAGCGAAAGAGCGAACGATGGCCGTTCCCAAGAAGAAGACTTCGAAGTCGAAAACCCGCAGCCGTCGTGCCAGCGCCTGGAAGCTGCAGATGCCGCCGCGGAGCATCTGCCCCCGTTGCGGCAACGCCAAGACGCCGCACACCGTGTGCGGCGAATGTGGCTGGTACCGCGACCGCGTCGTCGTCGAAGTCTGATCCCCACCGGATCAACTGCGGACATGCTTCCCGTCGCCGTCGATGCAATGGGCGGAGATGCCGCGCCACAACCCAACCTCAACGGCGCCTTTGCCGCAGCCGCGGCTGGCACCCCGGTCGTTATGGTGGGCCCTGAAGGTCTGAAGGGCCTCACCTCTGGTGGTGTCACACTCGACCTGATTCCTGCGTCCGAAGTCATTGGCATGAAGGACGACCCGGCACAGAGCATCCGCAAGAAGAAGGACTCGACGCTCGTTCGCGCCGCCGAGGCCGTGCGCGACGGAAACGCCAGCGCCATGATTTCGGCTGGTAACACCGGGGCCACGATGGCCGCAGCGCTGCTTCGCATGGGTCGCATTACGGGCGTCAAGCGCCCGGCGATCGCCACCCCGATCCCCGTCCCTGGTTCGACACCGACCGTGCTACTCGACGCTGGCGCAAATGCTGACGTCCAGGCTGAATGGCTCGTGCAATTCGGGCTGATGGGCTCGGTTTACGCCCGCCGTCGTTTCGGTATTGAGAACCCACGCGTCGGCCTCCTCTCGATTGGCGAAGAGCCGGGCAAGGGCGACGCACTTCGTAAAGAGGCCTACGGACTCCTCGCTCAAGCTCCAGGCATCAACTTCGTCGGCAACGTCGAAGGCCGCGACGTGATGAGTGACGACATCGACGTCTGCGTCACCGACGGCTTCACCGGCAATGTCGTGTTGAAGACGCTGGAAGGCAGTATGAAGTTCCTCATCGGGGCGCTGCTCGAAGCCTTCGGTCGGCCGGAGTACAAAGAGCACGCCGACGCACTGATGCCGGCGCTGCTCCCGCTGTACGAGACGTTGAACCCCGACACCTACGGCGGCGCGGTGCTGCTCGGCGTCGAGGGTGTTTGCATCATCGCGCATGGCTCGTCGAGCGCAACGGCGATCACGAACGGCATAGCGGTTGCTCGTGAATTGGTCGAACACGACCTGGTGAACGAAATCCGGGACGTCATCGCAGCTGCGATGACGACCAGCTAGCGCGGCTTCTCGTGCGAGAGGCCGAGCTTTGCGGACGGCTAGGGTGGCGCCATGAGTGAAGTCATCAGCCGCGACGAAGTCCTGAAGATTGTGCGTGACGCATTGTCCGACATTCTCGAGATCGAGCCCAACACCATCACCGAGGGTCAGTCGTTTGCCGATGATCTCGAAGCAGATTCGCTTGCACTGATCGAACTCGTCGAAGCGCTCGAAGAGGCACTGAGCGACAAGGTCGCAGGCTTTGCGATCGAAGACGAGAGTCTCGAAGATCTGAAGACTGTGCGCGACGCTGTCGACTACGTGCACGAGAATGCCAACGAAAGCGCCTGAAGCCTCCGTGAGTGATCCGGCGCCTGCCGACCTGGCCGCGCTTGCCGCGCGAGTTGGCCACGAGTTTGCTGCCCCGGAACTACTCCGACGTGCGATGGCCCACCGTTCATGGTGCGCCGAGACGTCCGGCGAATCGAGCAATGAACGCCTCGAGTTTCTCGGTGATGCCGTGCTCGGCTGGGTCATTGCCGACATCGCATTCCGCCGCTTCGACAAGCTGCCCGAAGGGTTGCTAACTGACCTCCGCAAGAGCGTCGTGAACGCGACCGCACTCGCAGAGGTTGCCGAAGAGATCGGTATCGGCCCGTACCTGTTCCTCGGCAAGGGCGAAGCGGCTGCAGGTGGTGCTGAGAAGCCGTCGATTCTCTCCGACGCATTCGAAGCCGTACTCGGTGCGATCTATCTGGACGGTGGGACCGAGGCGGCCTACGCGATGGTCGAACGTTGGGTTGCACCGCGCATGTCGACGTCGATCGAACGGCTCGATCAACTCGATCACAAGACGCAGCTCCAGGAACTTGCCGCGCGCGCCGGCAAAGGCGCGCCCGACTACGTCATCACATCAACGGGCCCCGACCACGCGAAGCTCTTCCGTGCCGAAGTGCTCATCGACGGCGACGTCCTCGGTGAAGGATCTGGTGGCTCGAAGAAGGCCGCAGAACAGGCTGCTGCGTCACTTGCTACCGCTGAACTGGCCTGAGCGATGCCCGAATTGCCCGAGGTCGAGACGGTTCGACGCGGTCTGCAGCAGCAACTCGCAGGCAGGCGAATCGAGCGAGTCGAAGTCGGTCGAGAACGTGTGGTTCGGCGGACGTCACGCGAGGCGTTGATCGACGGTCTGACCAACACGACGGTCCTCAGCGCTGAGCGTCGCGGGAAGTACCTGATTATGCCGCTCGACTCTGGTGACTCGATGATGATCCACCTACGGATGAGCGGCCAAGTACTCGTTGCGCCTGCTGGTGCCGACCGTCCAGCGCATACGCACGTTGTCATGCACCTTGACAATGGCACCGAGTGCTGGTTCGTTGACCAGCGCACGTTCGGAGAGGTGGTCGTCTATGACCCCGCAAATACAGCCGTCGAACTCCCGTCTCTCGCCCGACTCGGAGTCGACCCGATCGCAGAAGACTTTCCTCGCACTGCTCTGCGAGCGTTGGTTCGAGGAACGAGTAAGGCCCTGAAACCGTTCCTCCTCGACCAGCAGTACGTGGCGGGAATCGGGAACATTTACGCTGACGAGATTCTCCACCGGTCGCGCCTCCGGCCCGAACGGCGGGCCAACACGATTGATGCGGCGGCGACCTGGCGGCTGCATTCGGCGATCATCGACATCCTGACGGCGTCGATCGCGGTGGGAGGTTCGACGCTTGGCGATGCGCAGTACGTCGACGTCGATGGCGAGAGCGGCAGCTTCCAGAACGAGCATCGCGTCTACGGCCGTACCGGCGAGCGATGCAGCACCTGCGGTCGAGGCTGGATCCGGCGCATCGTCTTTGCTGGCAGGTCGACACACTACTGCCCGAGCTGTCAGCGCTGACGATCACGCAATTCCTGGCACAATGTGACCGGACAAGGTTGGGGGAGTGGGGTGCTGAGCAAGTAGCTTCTTGTCCGCTGTGTACCTGAAGAATCTGACCATCAAGGGCTTTAAATCGTTCGCTGACAGCACGCCAATGGCGCTGGAGCCGGGCGTGACTGTTGTCGTGGGCCCCAACGGGTCTGGCAAGTCAAACGTTGTCGACGCCATCGCCTGGGTGCTCGGCGCCCAGTCACCGAAGTCTGTCCGCTCCCAGAAGATGGACGATGTCATCTTTGCCGGTACCGCCAAGCGCCCTGCTTTGGGCCGCGCCGAGGTCAGCATCACCATCGACAATTCCGACGGCACACTCGGCCTCGACTTCACTGAAGTCATGGTGTCGCGCATCCTGTTCCGTACGGGTGATTCGGAGTACATGATCAACGGTGTGAGCTGCCGCCTCCTCGACGTGCAGGAGCTACTGAGTGACGCTGGCGTCGGCCGTCAGCAGCATGTGATCGTCAGCCAGGGCCAGATCGATGCGGTGTTGAACGCTCGTCCAGAAGACCGGCGCGCGATCATTGAAGAGGCAGCTGGGGTTCTCAAGTTCCGCAAGCGCAAGGAGAAGGCGGAGCGTCGGCTCGATGCCACCGAGGCGAATCTCCTGCGGGTGCAGGACCTCCTGCGCGAAGTCCGCCGTCAACTCCGGCCGCTCGAACGCCAGGCCAAGGCCGCCGAACGTCACGGATCGCTGATCGAAGAACTCACCGAGCTGAAGACGTTTGTGTCGGGTCGAGAGATTGCCGGTTTGCGCACCAAGCTCGAAGCATTGGCAGTCATTAAGCTCGAGAGCTCCACAGCCGAAGGCGAACTGAAGGCGGCCCTTGCCGCGCTCGACACGTCGGTGATGGCGATCGAGGCGCAACTGTCGGCACGCGGTGAAAGCGATATCAGTGACCGCCTCGTCCAGGTCGAGCAATTGCGTGAACGCGCTCGCGGTCTCGCGGCGTTGCTCGTCGAACGACGTCGATCACTCGAACGTGACAAAGGCCAGTTGCTTGACGCTGGTGTCGTCGCCAACCTCGAGGCCGATGCTGCTCGTTTCCGCGACGAGATCGAAAAGGCCGCCGACGAGCTCGGTCTACTCGAGCCCGAGACGGGCCAACTGGGCTTTGACGAGGAATCGTTCAAGTCCGAGCGCGAGAACATCATGGACGCGGTCCGCGCCGATCAGACCACTACGAAGGCCGCAAGCGCAGCCGCCGAAGTGCGCGGCGAACTCAAGTCGATTCGCTCGTTACTCGAACGCACCGAGGCCGAACTGCGCCGTCTCGTCAGCCGCAAGACATCGCTGACTGAACGCGCGCAGGCCTCGCGCGAAGACACCGAACGATTCCGCACCGACTGTGACGAGGCCGGAGCGATCGAAGCTCCGCTCGTCGGCAAAGTTGAAGTCGCCGAGCAGGCGCTCATCGAGGCGCAGTCAACCGTCGAAGCGCGCAAGCTCATTCGGAACGAGTTGGCCGAAGACGCATCAAAATGGTCGGCTCGCGTCGAAGCACTGCAGATGGCACTGGATGCGGCACGTGCCCGCGCCGGAGCCGAACGGCTGGAAGGCGTCGATGGGGTCCTGGGCACGTTGCTCGACCTCATCGAGATCGACGCAGGCTGGGAGCCTGCCGTCGAGGCAGCGCTCGGTGAGTCGCTGACGGCCGTGGTGGTCGACGATCCGACCGCTGGCAGGCGTGCACTTGACGCTCTGCGCAGCAGCGACACAAGTGGTGCAGTGATCGCACTCGGTGCTCGACCAGCCGCACCTGCCCCGCCGGGCGTCGGCGATGCTGTCCGGCCGCACGCCCGGAGTCAGCGGCCCGGCGTGAATGATTTACTCGACGGGCTGCTCGGTTTGGCAGTCCGTATCGACGACCTGTCCGATGCGCTCGACGCGGCGATGCAGCATCCGGAAGCAGTTATTGTCACTGGCGGCGGCGACCGTTTCGGCATCAGCGGTTGGCGAATCGGAATTGCCGGCAGCGGTGCCACGGCGTCGGCGCTCGAAGAAGCGACTGAGCGATCAACTGCAGCCGACGCTGCATTCGGAGCGGGGAAGGCAGCTGTCTCCGAGGCCGAGCAGACGCTCCGCACGGCGCAGAACACGGAACGCGAGCTGGCGAAAAAGCTTGATTCCAACGACGCTCGATTCGGCGCAGCGACGCAGGGGCTCGCCCGTACCCAGGGCGAGCACCGAGAGATCCAGGCTGAACTGGAAACGCTCGATCAGAACATCAAGGAAGCCGAGACCAACATGGCTCGGGAGCAGCAACGAGTCGGTGAGATCGAGGCGTTGCTCCCGGCGCTCGAGAGCGACGAGCACGCCGAGGCCGAGGCGGCCCGTGCCCGCGGCGAACTCCGTGCCGAACTCGAAGCTCGAGCAGCCCTGCTTGCTTCGCGTCGCAAAGACATCGAGGTGCGCTACGCCGGGCTACAGGAACGCCACCAGCTGAACGAGCGACGTCTGGCCGAGACCGAACGCCGCCTTGAGGCTGACAAGGACGCACGCATCGCGGCCGAAGGCCAACGCATGGTCATCGAGCGCCAGATCGCTGTAATCGATCGGCTCGCCGGGCTCGTTGAAGCACATCGCCACGTCGTCGAAGGCCATCACACTGCGCTGGCCGAGCAGCGCCGCAAGCAGAGCGACGAAGTCCGCGGCTTGAGCTCCGAACTTGACACGCTGCGGCGGGAACGCGCCGACAAGGAAAAGTCGCTCGACGTCACTCGTGAGCGCGCCCGCAAGGCGGAACTCGAAGAGGCCGAAGCCAAACTGCGCCTCGAAACTGCGATCGAAACGTTGCGCCGGGACCTCGACATCGAGCCGGCTGTCGCCGAAGCCGCTGAAATGCCCGAAGTGCCTGACGGAGCAACGCCGGCCGGGCGTGTTCGCGAGCTCGAGCGAGAACTGAGGTTGCTCGGCCCGATCAACCCGTTGGCGCTTGAAGAGTTCAACGAACTGCAGACTCGCCACACGTTCCTCGAAGAACAGCTGGAAGACGTCCGGACGACTCGTCGGGAACTCTCCCGTGTGATCTCTGCGGTCAACGCCGAGATTCAGAACGTGTTCGCCACGGCATTCCAAGATGTGGCCAAGAACTTCACCGAGTTGTTCGCGCTCCTCTTTCCGGGCGGTAAGGGCAACCTCATGCTCACGCAGCCCGACGACATGCTCAACACTGGTATCGAAGTCGAAGCGAAGCCGAGCGGCAAGAACGTCAAGAAGCTGTCGCTTCTTTCGGGCGGTGAGCGCTCGCTGACGGCGTTGGCCTATCTTTTCGCCGTCTTCCGCTCACGTCCGTCGCCGTTCTACGTGATGGACGAAGTTGAGGCTGCCCTGGACGATGTGAACCTACACCGCTTCCTTGGCCTCATTCAGGAGTTCCGCAAGGACGCCCAGCTCATCATCGTCTCGCACCAGAAGCGCACGATGGAAGCTGGCGATGTGCTCCTCGGCGTCAGCATGCAAGCTGGTGGATCCTCCAAAGTCGTCACCGAACGCGCGTCTGAGGTGGGCCAGCTCGCCCACTAGCTGCATCGCGTGAACTTCTCATTGAGCAAGCTCAACTACGTCGTCACGCGCCTTACTCCTGAACGACCTGGTCTCGCCTCAGAACCGGGGGGTTTCCCGGCCTGGACTCACTCGCCAGTCGCTCGAACACAGATAGCGTCGGCGGTTCATGGGTAGTGAGTTTTTGTTCCTGATCCTGGCGGTCTTCGTTGTGGTGTTTGGTGTGGGCGTCGTCCTCCTCAACCGTCGCAAGTCGGTTGGTCAACCAGCGCCGGGCCGGCCGGTGTCGACACAGGCCAGGCCGCTGGTTTCGCAGCCGGAGAGCGACTCGCATGTCGCAGCGCCTCAGCTTGACTCGGTCGTTGAAGAAGAACCCACAGTCGAAGAAGACCTGCCCGCTGGCACCTTCCGCGAGCGTCTGGCGAAGGCGCGCTCCACGTTCGCAGGCGCAATCGCCGGTGTGCTCGGTCGTTCAGCGATCACCGACGAGTCATTCGACGACCTCGAAGAGGCGCTCTTGCGTGCCGATGTCGGCGTGGCAATAGCGGGCGAACTCCTCAGTGGCCTGCGCGTCAAGGTCGCGAATAAGGAGATCACCGAGCCGTCGGACCTTCTCGACGCCCTCGAAGCGGAGATGACGGCGCGGCTTGTCGGTGCTGACCGCTCCCTCAACTTCGAACATTTCGAACCGGGGCACCCCAACGTGTGGATGTTCGTCGGCGTCAACGGCGTCGGCAAGACGACCACCATTGGCAAGCTTGCCAAGCAACACGTGGATCGTGGGCGCTCCGTGCTCCTCGCGGCGGGCGACACATTCCGTGCAGCTGCAGCCGAGCAACTCACTGCGTGGGCCGAACGCTCCGGTGTCGACGTCGTGCGCGGTGCTGAAGGTGCCGACCCGAGCTCGGTCATCTTCGACGGCATCGAAAAAGCTGCCGCAAAGAAGATCGAACTCGTCCTGGCCGATACCGCCGGCCGGCTCCACACCAAAAGCAACCTGATGGACGAACTCGCCAAGGTGCGCCGTGTCGCTGAGAAGGGTGCTGGCACGGTCACCGAGACGCTGCTTGTCATCGACGCGACCACCGGTCAAAACGGTCTCACGCAGGCACGCGAGTTCGGCCAGGTCACCAACGTCACCGGTGTTGTGCTCACCAAGCTCGACGGCTCGGCCAAGGGTGGTATCGTGTTCTCCATCGAGACCGAACTCGGCATCCCCGTGAAGCTTGTCGGGATCGGCGAGACGATCGGCGACCTGATCGACTTCGACCCTGAAGAGTTCGTTTCGGCCCTGTTCGAACGCTGAAGCCCCCGGTCGCTGAACCGGCTATCCGATAGCGTGGATGGCGATGTTCGACAATCTCTCCAGCCGCCTCGAAGGCATCATCACGAAGGTCCGGGGAAAGGGCCGCCTCACCGAGTCAGACGTTGATGAGATGATGCAGGAGATCCGCACGGCGCTCCTTGAGGCCGACGTCAACCTGACGGTCGTCCGCTCGATTTGCAACCGCATTCGTGAACACGCGATCGGGGCCACGCGATCGACGGCTCTCGACCCTGGCCAGCAGGTGGTCAAGGCAGTCAACGACGAGCTGACTCGTGCGCTCGGTGGCGAAACGCTCGTCATCACCTACGCGTCCAAGCCGCCGACCGTCGTCTTGATGGCCGGTTTGCAGGGCTCCGGTAAGACCACGAACTCGGCCAAGCTTGCTGCGTGGTTCAAGGCGCAGGGGCGCAACCCGATGATGATCGGCGCTGACCTCCAACGGCCTGCAGCTGTTGAGCAACTCCGCACGCTCGGCCGTCAGATCAACGTGCCGGTCTTCTCTGACCCGGAGGATCCGATCGTCACGGCTGCGAAGGGCCTCGAAGAGGCCAAGCGTCTGGGTCGCGACGTCGTTATTGTCGATACCGCCGGCCGCCTGTCGATCGACACCGAGATGATGGAGCAGGTTCGCCTCATCTCCGGTGCCGTCAACCCTGATTATACGTTCCTGGTCATCGATGCGATGACCGGTCAGGATGCAGTTCAGACCGCCGAGGCGTTCCACAACACACTTCAAATCGACGGCGTCATTATGTCGAAGATGGACGGCGACGCTCGCGGCGGTGCTGCGCTGTCGGTGAAGGAAGTCATCGGCCGGCCGATCGCCTTCGCTTCGACGGGGGAGAAGCTCGACGAGTTCGAACAGTTCCACCCCGACCGCATGGCGAGTCGGATTCTGGGCATGGGCGACATGCTCACGCTCATTGAGCAGGCCGAGAAAGCTTTCACAGAAGATCAGGCCCAGGCAGCTGCGACGAAGTTGATGGAGGGGCAGTTCACTCTCGATGACTTCCTCGAACAGATGCAGGCGCTCAAGAAGATGGGCTCGCTCGGCGGGCTGATGAGCATGATGCCTGGCATGCCGAAGGAGCTGAAGAACGCCAAGATCGATGACGACGATCTGAAGCCGGTCGAAGCGATCATTACGTCGATGACAGCCGAAGAGCGCACCTTCCCGACAATCATTCAGGGTACCCGTCGCGCTCGCATCGCTGCCGGCTCCGGGACGACCGTGGCCGACGTCAACCGACTGGTGAAGCAGTTTGGCGAGATGCAGAAGATGATGAAGAAGATGGGTATGGCCGGCAGACCTGGCAAGGGGAAGAAGGGTAAGAAGGGCAAGGGTGGTCAGAAGATGCCCAAGGGTCTGCCCCTCGATTTCGATCCGGCAGGGGCTGGTTTCGATATCCCGGGCCTCCCCGGGATGCCTGGCATCCCCAACTTCCCCCGCTGACTCAGTCGGGGAGCTGTTGGATGGGATCCTTGTCCCGCGTGGGAAGGCGCCCGGGCGCCGTTAGTCTTTCGGCGTTCTCAATTTCTCGAACACGTACTCTGGAGTGACGATCAAAGATGGCAGTCAAGCTGCGGCTCACACGTATTGGTAAGAAGAAGCAACCGCAGTACCGCATTGTGGCGGCTGATTCCCGTTCGCCTCGCGACGGTCGGTTTATTGAGATCCTGGGCCACTATGACCCACGACAGGATCCGTCCAGCCTCACGCTCGACAACGACAGAGCTGTTGCCTGGCTGAAGGAAGGTGCACAGCCGACCGAGCGCGTCGCCAAGCTCCTGAAGGTTTCTGGCGCCACCGAGCAGTTCGAAGCCGAGAAGGCTGCCAAGTGAGCGATCTCGCTCCGACGGCTGTCGCAGTTCTCGAGCACATCGTCCGCTCTATCGTCGACGATCCCGACGCCGTCACCGTTGAGGTCGACGAGTCGGGCAGTCGTCCCGCATTGAACGTGCGTGTCGGCGACGGCGACCTCGGCCGCGTCATCGGCCGTCGTGGCCGCACCGCTGCCAGCATCCGCACCGTCACTCGTGCGGCTGCCAGCAAAGACGATGTCGAACTCGACATCGAATTCCTCGACTGAGCAGGCCGGAGGCCTCGATGGCCCGATCCACTCCCATCCCTGACGGCTTTCTCGAAGTCGGACACATTCGTCGCGCCCACGGGCTGCGCGGTGATGTCTTCGTGCAACTGGTTACCGATCGTCATGAACGACTCGACGTCGGTTCGACGCTGGCAACAGCGAGGGGCGACCTCGTTGTCGAGGCAAGCAAGGTGCTGCCGAACGGCCGGTGGGTCGTGAAGTTCGTTCAGATCGCCGATCGCACGGCCGCCGAGACCTGGACCAACGTGGCAGTACATGCCGCGCCGATCTCCGACGCAGATGCGCTCTGGTTCCACGACCTGATTGGCTCCAGAGTCGTCGAAGTCGACGGCACCGAGCACGGTACGTGCTCCAATGTCCTGACCAATCCTGCGGCTGACATCTTGGAACTTGACACGGGCCACCTCGTCCCGACCACGTTCATTGTCAGTCGTGTCGACGGTGTGGTCACGGTCGACACTCCCGACGGGCTCTTCGACCTCCTGGACAAGTGATGTTTACTCTCAGCGTCGGCGGAACGGGAATGGCGAGCGTTGCAGCCAACACCGTGCCGCAACCGAACCGGGCCAGCTCATGACAGCACTCCGGATCGACGTCTTTTCGTTGTTCCCGAAACTCGTCGATGACTTTTGCGCCGAAAGCCTGCTCGGCAAGGCGCAAGAGCGGAACCTGCTCGATCTGCGGACCTACGACATTCGCGAGCAGACCAGCGACGTGCACGGCACCGTCGATGACAGCCCGTTCGGTGGCGGCCCTGGCATGGTGATGAAGGCAGAACCGATTTTTGATGCTGTCGAAGCTGCTGAACCGCCTCGCCCGCTGTTACTGATGAGCCCGGGTGGCCGTCGATTTAATCAGGCAATGGCGTTCGAACTCGCTGCGCTTGCTGACACTTCTGGTGGGTTCAGCCTGCTCTGTGGACGGTATGAGGGCGTCGATCATCGTGTCCGCCAGCATCTCTGCGACGGCGAGGTCAGCGTCGGCGACGTCGTGCTCAGCGGAGGAGAGGTCGCTGCATGCCTCATCATCGAGGCGGTCACGCGGCTGCGTGGGGGAGCAATGGGCAACGCTGCGAGCCCGGTCACTGAGAGCTTCGGTGAGTCGGGATTGCTCGAAGAACCGCAGTTCACGCGGCCTGCGGAGTTCCGTGACTGGGGCGTGCCAGACATCCTGCTCAGCGGCAATCACGGCAAGATCGAACAGTGGCGCCGGGCGCAGCGGCTCCACCGCACGATGCGCGACCGCCCTGACCTGGTTGACGCCGAACTGTCGGCTGCCGACCAGAGATTGTTGGACGCGTTCCCGCCTGTCCCATATTCCTGATTCGCCCGTACAATCTACTGGCCCTGTCAGCGCGGGTCCGCGCTGACATCACATTCTCGACTCGATTCACTTGGACGTAACGCTATGAAAGCCACCGACATCATCGACAACGACTCGCTCCGGACCGACATTCCGGAGTTCCAGGCAGGCGACGAACTGAAGGTTCATGTCCGCGTGGTTGAGGGTGGCAAAGAGCGCATCCAGGTCTTCCAGGGTGACGTTATTGCCATCCAGGGCGGCGGCCTGCAAGAGACCTACACGGTCCGCAAGCTCAGCTACGGAGTCGGAGTCGAGCGCACCTTCCCGATGCATACTCCGACCGTCTCGAAGATCGAAGTCATGAAGCGCGGCGATGTTCGTCGTGCGAAGCTTTACTACTTGCGGGATCGCAAGGGCAAGGCTGCCAAGATCCGCGAGAAGCGCACTTTCTGATGCGCTGGCCGGCGTTGTGCCGGCCACCAATCGAACGGTCGCATCGAGCGAACGTTCCCCTCGGGCTGATCGCCCCAGCAAATACCTACTGCTGGAGGAACTCGCCTATGGGCACACCCGAGTCATCACACGAACCCGATCTGCGTAACCGCGCCCGAGGCCAGTGGGGTGAGAACCTTGCGGCTCGCCACTACGAACGGCTCGGCTGCCCGGTGATCGATCGGAACTGGCGATCATCGACCGGGGAACTCGACCTCATCGTGCTCGACGGCGACGTGCACGTCTTCTGTGAGGTGAAGACCCGTGCCTCTGACCTGTATGGGCCAGCCGCCGCTGCAGTGACGGTGGCCAAACAGCGTCGTATTCGCCAACTCGGCGTCGAGTGGCTGCGAGCCCATGGCCTCGGTCACGTATCCGTCCGCTTCGATGTCGCTGCAGTTACTGGCAATCATGTCGAACTGATCACGAACGCGTTCTGATTTGGGTACGCGATGACGGAATTGCTCACCTGAAAAAGAGCTGAGGTTTTGTGTGAGCTGAAGTGGGCAGCGACGCCGGAATCGCTCACGCAAAACCAGGGGACGGCCGAGCGCGGGCAATGACGTGATCTGACCGCTCGGATCGATCAGCCGAAGAACGCCCAGCCGAGCAGGCCGATGGCCGCAACGAGGCACACGCCGACGAGGGCGTAGTCAAACGGCTTGGCGTTGTACGGGCGGTTCGGGTCGAATCCCACGGACTCAGTATTGCGGTGTCAGTCACCGAACTGCACCACAGCGACGGCGTACGCCCTCGGCTGGTGTGACCGATACACCAATCAAGGAGCACACGTTCACAACCTGTGTTTCCGTATCCTCGGAGACTTCGTGGCCCGAGGAGACGAGGCGGGCAGGAATCCCTCACCCCCAGGAGCCTCCCTTTGACCGTTATGACTCTCCAACAACCGACGCGCCCCAGCATGCGCAGCCGCTTCAACGACGCGTGGCTGTCGAACCCCAAAGCCGACCTCTTGTCGGGTCTGGTCGTAGCGCTCGCGTTGATCCCCGAGGCAATCTCGTTCTCGATCATCGCTGGCGTCGACCCCAAGGTGGGGCTGTACGCATCGTTCTCGATCGCCATCATCATCTCGATGGTCGGTGGGCGCGCAGGTATGATCTCGGCCGCCACCGGCGCCATGGCGCTGGTCATCGTCCCGCTCGTTGAGGAGTATGGCGTCCAGTATCTGTTTGCCGCAACGGTGCTCGCCGGTGGGCTGCAGGTTGTGTTCGGCTGGCTCGGCGTTGGCAACCTGATGCGATTCGTGCCGCGCACCGTGATGCTCGGCTTTGTCAACGCATTGGCGATCCTGATCTTCCTCGCCCAAATCCCGCACATCATTCTCGAAGACGGCGACAAGGATCAGCTCCCGTTGAACATCGCGTTCATCGTCGCTGGCCTCGCCATCATCTACGCCCTGCCCCGCCTCACCAAGCTGGTGCCGTCGCCGCTCGTTGCGATCAGCGTGCTTGCAGCCGGTGCCATCTATTTCGACTGGTCGCTGCCGACCGTCGGCGACATGGGCGAACTGCCCAACGCGCTGCCCGGCTTCGGTCTGCCTGACATCCCCTACACCTGGGAAACACTCGGCATCATCTTCCCGTTCTCGCTGACGCTCACCTTCGTCGGTCTCCTCGAGTCACTGCTGACAGCGCAACTGCTCGACGACCTCACCGACACCGACTCCGACAAGAACCAGGAGTCACGCGGCCAGGGAATCGCCAACGTCTTCACAGGTTTCTTCGGTGGGATGGCCGGCTGCGCGATGATCGGCCAGTCGATGATCAACTATCGCTCGGGTGGTCGTACCCGGCTGTCGACGCTCGCTTCTGGCTTGTTCCTGCTGATCCTGATCATGGTGCTCGGCGACCTCGTCGCTCAGATTCCGATGGCAGCCCTCGTCGCCGTGATGATCATGGTCGCGATCGGTACGTTCAACTGGAAGAGCATTATGCCGAAGACCACGCAGTCGATGCCGAAATCCGAGACGATGGTCATGGCCGGCACGGTCATTGTGGTTGTCCTTACCCACAACCTCGCGTATGGCGTCGCTGCGGGTGTGCTGCTGTCGGCGGCCGTCTTCGTCCGCAAGGTCAGCCACGTTGTGAACGTCACGAGCGTGCTCGACCCCGACAACCACGAGCGCCTCTACGCGGTCAGCGGTCAGCTGTTCTTCGCCTCGACCAACGACCTCGTGCACCAGTTCGACTACGACGCCGTCAAGGTCCGCCGTGTCGAGATCGACTGCACCGACGCCCGCATCTGGGACACGTCAGCGGTCGTCGCCGTAAACGCAGTGGTCGCCAAGTTCGCCGAACGCGGGATCGAAGCACATCTGGTCGGGATGAACCCACACGCCGCAGATCTGCATAAGCGGACCAAGGAAATCGTCTCCTCAGATCACTGACCACGCGGGATGACCAGTGCCGGTTGCATCCGGTTCGTAGGGTGGAGGTTGTGTTGAGTCGGCTGGTGCGATGCACCCTCGTCATGGGTGCGCTGGTCATGTTTCTCGCTGCGCCGACCGCAGCTGCGCCACCACCTCCGCCCGACAAACCAATCCGGCAAGACGTCGGCTCCGGTCTCATCCAGATTCCTCCAGGCTGTATCGCACCGGACCCCGCCAATCTGGCATTTGTGGGCAAGGCAGTTGCCAAGGACTTCGAGAAGGTGCGCTTCGAAATCGTGCAGCTGCGTGCCGGTTCGGCGAGTGGCTATGCGATCGACGGCTTGATCGACGTCCTGTATCTCGGTGATACAAAGTTCCTCGAGGTCGATAAGGAGTACCTCGTGGGTGCTCGATTCGACCCGGAGCTGGGTGGCCTGCTGTCGAACGTGCGACCGCCGGAGCCGCTTTTTGGTGGCAACGACGTGATCGGCTTGAACGACTCCGACATCGAGTGTCCAGTAATCGATGACCCGGTGCGCACGTTGCAATCAGACGGTCAGAGTGTCGACTCCGGTGTGGTCGCCCCGCTGTTCCGTGAGAAGCGGCTACTGCTTGCCACACTCGGTGTGCCGGTGGCGCTCGCCTTTGCGTTGGTCATCGGTCTTGTTCTGGTGCGCAATGTGTGGGGCCTGGTCATCAAGAGCATCTTCGAACTCGGTCGTGCTGCAGTCACGCCGACGCCGGACCACACGTCTGTTCGGGTGCGCGAGCATCGCACCCACGTCGCAGACGATGAGCTCCCATGACCCGTCGTGTCACGGACTCTGTGACAGGCGGTGTGTACGTTCACTTATGTGATCGAGTCGGTGAAAGCAGTGGCCTACGGGCGAGCAGCGTCGGAGGCGTTGGCTGGCGCGGTCACCAGCGCCAAGGCTGCAGGTCCGCTCATGCCGGTCACGGTCATCGTGCCGTCCAACTTTGTTGGCCTGTCGGCGCGACGGCTGCTCGGTTCGGGAGCCCTCGAACGCGGGGGCAAGAGCGGCGTGGCGAACGTCTCGTTCGTGACGCCATTTCGCCTCGCCGAAATGGCGGCGGCCGACCTGCTGCTCGAACAGCAACCGATGACCAACCCGGTGCTCGGCGCAGCGGTCCGTCAGGTGCTTGCCGCAGACCCCGACGTGTATCGGCCCGTCGCCCAGCACGAAGCCACCGAGGCGGCGCTCGCAGCACTCTTCGCCGAACTGTCGAATGTCGACGAAGCGGGCCTTGAGTCGATCTCCGAAGAGGGTTCCACTGCAGCGCTGCTCGCGGTCAAGTTCTACCGGCGCATCGCTGCGCAGCTCAAAGGGTTCCACACCGAGCACGACCTGGCAACTGCTGCCGCCGACCGGCCTGACCTCGCTGATCGACTCAGCTCGTTCGGCCATCTCATCTGGTACCTCCCGGCCTCGGTCACTCCGGCAATCGGGCGATTCATCGGCGAAGCATTGCGTACTGCCCCGTCTTCGTCAGTCATCGTCGGGGTCTCGGGCGCACCACGAGCCGATGAGTCGACTTGGCGCGCTTGCGAAGCCGCACTCGTCGGACGCCACGCTTCGTCTGTGCCGATCGCCCATGGCGACTCGATTATCTCGGTCACCGATGCTGCAGAGGAGATCCGTGAGGTGTGCAGCCGCGTGATCGGCCTCGTTGCCGATGGGGTGAGGCTCGACCGCATCGGTGTGTTCTTCCCGGCGCCAGACCCGTACGCGCGGATCATCGAGCAGCAGTTCGGTGCTGCGGGGATTCCGGCGAACGGCCCCGACCCTCGGCGGCTTGCTGACTCGGTCGCTGGTCGAACCCTGCTTGGCGGCTTGGCGCTGCCGGAACAGCGTTGGCGGCGTGACCGAGTGATGTCGGTCATGAGCGGCGGCCCGCTGCGCTTCGACGGAGCGTCGGTGCGGCCTGGCGATTGGGACCAACTGTCGCGAGATGCCGGCGTGGTGATCGATCATGCCGATTGGCGGCGCAAGATCGAATACGACGAGCAGCGCACAACCGAGCGGTTGGCCAAGCTCGAAGGCGGAGTGCAGTCCGACTCTGTCGCGTATCAGCTCCAACGGCTACGCGATCGAGTGGCCGACGGCCGACGGTTGATGGCCTTCGTCGATGGACTACACGGGATGGTTCGGGCCGTCGAGCAGGCTGATAGTTGGCCGACCAAGTGCGCTGCGGCCGCTGCACTTTTGCAGTCGCTGTTGGGCGAAGAGCGCCAACACACATCGTGGCCGGATCATGAACAGGAGTCGTTTGCTCGGGTCGAGGATGCGCTGGCGCGCTTGGCTGCTCTTGACGACATCGAGCCGACGCCGAGCCACGATGTCTTTCAACGCGCCCTGCGCACCGAACTCGATGTTGCGCGAGGGCGTCACGGCAGCTTCGGGCACGGTGTCGTCTTCGGCCCGATCGGCACGGCAATCGGCCATGACCTCGATGCGGTATTCGTGGTCGGCTGTGCCGAAGGGCTACTGCCGATGCCGCGTCGCGACGATGCGATCTTGCCCGACGCGGTCCGCACCAAGTCGCTCGATCAGCTGGAGTCGAGAACCGAACGTGTCCATCACCAGCATCGAGCGTTCCTTGCGGTGCTGGCGGCCGCACCGGCCGGGCGACGTACCTTGTTATTTTCCCGTGGTGACCTGCGATCCAATCGGCGGGCTCTGCCATCGCGCTGGCTGCTCGATACGGCATCCGCGCTGGCCGGTCGAGTCGTCCATGCCACTGATTTCGACGAACTCGAACTCGTCGAAATGGTGGGGTCGTTTGCCTCTGGAATAACTGCAGCGATGCACGCCGGGTCGCTCGACGAACGCGACATTGTTGCGGTGGGCAGGGATGCGGCCGATGGTGTCGCGATCCTCGACCATGAGCTTGGCGTACTCGTCGGTAGCGGATGGAAGATGCAGACGGCGCGTGCGAGTTCCGACTTCACCGAGTTCGACGGCAACCTGTCCGCTCGCGTCGGCTCCGAGGTGTTTCCGCTGCCCGGTATCGGCGATCGGGCATTGTCGCCGTCTCGGCTCGAGACCTGGGCGACCTGCGGGTTCCAGTACTTTCTCAACTACGTCCTCGAAGTCAGTGATCGTGACGACCCTGAACGAACTGACGAGATCTCTGCGCCCGATCGCGGCTCGCTCATCCACTCGACGCTCGAACAGTTCATCGCCGAAGCACTGCGTGATGGTGCGCCGTCGCCCCAGCAGGCATGGTCGTCCGAAGCGCGGGCCCGATTACACGTCATTGCTGATGAGAAATGTCTCGAGTACGAATCGACCGGGCGGACAGGTCGCCGAGCCAACTGGCGTGTTCGGCGTGATGACCTCCACGACCTACTCGATGCATTCTTGCTCGCTGACAATGAGTTCCGCAGCAGCCATCTGGCGACGCCCGTCAATGTCGAACTCGACCTTGGCGTCCGCAGCGGCGACGTTGTGCCCATCAGGTTGCCCAACGGCTCCTCGATCACGCTGCGCGGCATGATCGACCGGGTCGACACGACTGCCGATGGGCGAGTGCTGGTCACCGACTACAAGTCAGGCAAAGGTAAAAAGTACGACGGCCTCGACGACGATCCGTTCATCGACGGAACGACACTGCAGCTCGGTATGTATGCCGAAGGTGCGATGCAAGCCACGGGGAAGTCCGAGGCGGCGGCGCACTACTGGTTGGTCGAGCGCGATGGCGAGCAACGGCTCGGATACGCATGGACCGATGAGAAACGTGAGCGGTTCCACGAGGTGCTGACGGCAATCACGTCCGGCATTGCTAATGGCGTCTTCGCTGCGTCGCCGGGGGAGTGGGATTCCTGGCGGCTCACCAACGACAACTGTGGGTACTGCGACTTCGACAGTGTGTGCGTCCGCGACCGTGGTGACCACGCCGAGGCGAAGGCGAACGCCCCCGAGTTGACTGTGCGTGTAGCGCTGTCGCTGAAGCCCAAGGTCGATCGAGAGGCCCATCGAGACAGCGACGGAGACGTGTCATGACGATGTTGTTGAGCGATCAGCCAGCCCGAGAGCTGATCAGTTCACGTGGCCTCGACCGAACGCTGTTCGTCGAGGCCGGCGCAGGAACTGGCAAAACGACCCAGCTTGTCAGCCGGATTGTCAACACGGTCCTGCACACCGACGTTCGGCTCTCCGAGATCGCAGCGATCACGTTCACCGAAGCTGCAGCGAGCGAGCTCCAGGCCCGAATTCGTGTCGAATTCGAGAAGCAGATCCAGGCCAGCAATTCGACGCACCGAGAGCGAGCTGAGCAGGCAATTGCCGACACTGATCTCGCAGCTATCTCGACGGTGCATGGGTTCGCCAGCCGTATCCTTGGCGAGTTCTCCGTGGCTGCTGGTCTGCCACCTCGGATCAGCGTGCTCGACGAGGTGGCCTCGCAGCTCGCCAACGAGCAGCGGTGGGATCGCTTCGTCGATCTACTGAACAACGAACCGGAGTTGGAAGAGCTGATGTATCGAGCAGCACTGCTTGACGTCCCGCTCAGCCCTGCATTCCATGGACAAGCATCGTTCAAGGACGTCGCCCACAACTTCGCGCAAAACTGGGACCGGCTCGACGAGCTCCTCGACCAGTCGCTGGGGGCCGTTCTCGCTCCGATCGACTTTGCACCGTTCCAGGAAGCCGTTCGGGCAGTGTCGACACTGCTCGACGACTGCCTCGATCATGGCGACCTGCTTGCCGGACACCTCCGAACGATCCTGCCGGACATGCAGGCAGTGGTCGCCATCGACGACCCGCATCGGGCTCTCCGGCGGATGCAGGCGCTCCACCGTCGAGGTCGGTCGTCGAATGGTCGACGGATCATCTGGGGCCGCGGCGTGGGTGGCGCCAAGAAGAACTGGGCCGTTGACCCGAACGACATCAAAGACATCATCGATGAAGCGAACGACGCGCTCGGCGTCGTGCTCGACAAAGTCAGCCAGGGAGTCCTCGAGCAGCTGATGCGGCTCACCGCACGCGAAGTGCGACAGGCCGCCAACGAACGGAAGTCGAATGGCGGGCTCGAGTTCCACGATCTGCTTGTCATAGCCAGGCAGATGCTGCGCGACAACGCCGAGGTGCGCAAGGCGCTCCACGAGCGATACCAGCACGTCCTGCTCGACGAGTTTCAAGACACCGATCCGATCCAAATCGAACTGGCGTCGCTGATTGCCGCCACTCCAGCGGAGCACCAACCGCCGCGCTGGAGCGACCACCCCGTTGCCGGTGGTCGACTGTTCTTCGTCGGTGACCCGAAGCAGTCGATCTATCGATTTCGCCGCGCCGATATCAAGCTCTTCCTCGAGGCTCGCGACACCTTTGGCGCAGCGGGCTCGGGTGTGGTTCGGCTCGACACGAACTTCCGCACGGTCCCGCCGATCATTGACTGGGTCAACGGCCTGTTCGCCGAGGCAATGTCTGACGAGATCGCCGATGCCCAACCGAAGTACGAACCGCTCAGCGCAGGTCGCAGCCTCGAGTCCTGCGCCGATCACCGACCCGTTGTGCTTGGAGGCGAACATCCGGACCCGAAGGTCAAGGCGGGGGAGCTGCGTCTCGCCGAAGCGACCGACGTAGCCGGAGTTGTTGCTGCGATTCGGGCTGAACCCGAGCAGTGGCCTGTATTCGATCAGCGGCACCAGCAGTGGCGCCCCGCTCGCCTCAGCGATATTACGATCCTGATTCCGACCCGAACATCGTTGCCGTTCCTGCGCGATGCACTGTCGGGGCACGAAATTCCATCTCGGCTCGCCACAGGAACATTGGTCTACGACACACAAGAGGTCCGTGACACGCTGGCTGCCCTGCGCGCTATCGACGACCCGAACGACACGCTCAGCCTCATTGCTGCACTGCGTTCCCCGCTCTATGGATGCTCGGACGTCGACCTGTACGCCTACCACCAGGCCCATCGACGGTGGAGCCTGCGAAATACTGTCCATGAGGGGTTCGACCAACAGCATCCTGTCGTCACGGCGCTCGCACATCTCCGCACGATGTGGGAACAACGTTGGTGGACTGGTCCGGCCTCGATGCTCGAACGCGTACTGCGTGAACGTCGGGGCTTTCTTCTGGGCTATGGCGCTGAACGGCCTGCTGAAGTGTGGCGCCGTCTGCGGTTTCTCGTCGATCAGGCCCGAGCGTTCGAGGAGTCGAACGGTGGAGGGCTACGGGCGTTCCTCGACTGGGCCGCGCTGCAGTCGTCTGAGGGCTCACGAGTACACGAGCCGATGCTGCCCGAGACCGACGACGAGGCGGTGCAGATCATGACTGTGCACGGATCGAAGGGGCTCGAGTTCCCAATCACGATTCTCTCCGGTATGACGACTGCGTCCAAGGGAAAGCAGAACGGCGTCAGCGTGCTGTGGGGAGAAACCGGTCCCCCTGCCATCAAGCTTCGGGCGGGCGTCGCCACCGCCGAACACACCACTCGGGCTGATCTCGAAGACGAAATGGACACCCACGAGAAGCTGCGGTTGCTCTATGTCGCAACGACCCGGGCACGTGATCATCTCATCGTGTCGGGTCACCACAAGGCCAGCAACAAGGCCCACGCGACGTACGCAACTCGTCTGGCAATGTTCTCCGCGGCGAACCCTGAGCTCTGTCGACCGTTCTCCGCCACTCCGATCGGGCCCAGCGCTCATGGCACTGTGTCGGCTGTCGACGCCGGGCAGGTCGGCGAGCCGATGGCAGAACGCCATCGATGGATTGCTGCACGCCAGAACCTGCTCGCCCCGTTCTTAGTCCCGACGGTGGTGTCGGCCACGGCGATCGCCCGCACCGTCGACGCAGCAATGGCCGACAGCGACGACGACACCGCGTCGGCCACCGACGAGTTGTCGGGCCCGACGATCGTTCGCAAGAAAGGACGGGCCGGTTCGGCAATCGGGCGCGCTGTCCACGCAACGCTCGAGTTCGTCGACTTCGACGAGCCGCTCGACCTCGACGCGCTCGTTCAACGTCAGTGCGAGTTGCACGCCATCGTCGACTATGTCGACACCGTCGGAGCCTTGGTCCGTTCGGCGCTCAGCTCTGACGCGGTGGTACTCGCACGAACCAACACGGCATTCCGAGAGCTGTACGTCGGCGCGCCGGTGGGTGATGTGATGGTCGAAGGATATGTCGACCTGTTGATCCAGACGCCTGACGGTCTGGTCATCGTCGACTACAAGACCGACAGTGCCTCGTCGCCGGCCGAGATCGACGCCAAGCTCGCGGCATACGAACTACAGGGCGCGGCCTACGCCGTCGTTCTCGAAGAATCTACTGGCCTCGACGTGATCGATTGCCGCTTCGTCTTCTGCAAGGTCAGCGGCGCCATCGAGCGTTCGGTTGTTGATCTCGCTGGCGCGAAGCAGCGGGTCCGTGACACGGTGGCTGCGGGGCTTCAGCCAGCCCCTGGCTCAATGTTGGGCGAAGCGGTCTCGATCGACACGATGATGCAGCCGAGCTTGTTCAGCGACTGACGAGCGGCTGCTTCGACGCCTGCGCTTGGGGCGAGGACCACCACCGATCTGCCTGATCCTGTGCAGTTCGCATATGCGCCAACTGCGCGTGCAGCCTCGATCATCTCGACATGGCCGCGAGCGAGGTCGAGGATCGACGCACGCGTGTCGAACGTCGCGTCCATCGCAGCTCCGGCCCGCCGGCTGCGAATGCTGCAGCTGCATCCACGGCAAAATCGGCGAGAATCGGCATGGCGTCGGGACTCGATAGCCAATGCTGCAACTGCGAGCTCGTTGGTGCTCATCGCATCGTCGACCGAACGCATCAGTACCCGGAGCGCAGCAATGACGATTGCACTCGAACCGGCCAACCCGACCGAAAGGGGAATCGTTGTGTCAGCCAAGAGTCGAAACGGAGCAAGCGGCCCGTTGCGCCATACGCCGGCACCGGGATGGCAAATACTGCGCCGCCGTAGCCATCGGATGGATTACCCGCAAGCGCGCCACGTGCTGGAACGGTCGCGACGATCGGCAGGGTTGGTTCGTCCACGGAATGTTTGTAGCAGGTCGCGTACGGTGTGCCGTATGGCGATCCGCCGGGCCGAGCAGTCCGACTTCCGTAATCTGTGTATCACTGCGATGCGTGCCTTTGCCGACGACCCGGTCATGCGCTGGCTTTACCCAGACGATGACGACTACTTCCTCCCGAATGGTGCAGTGTTCGAGAACTCGATGACCAACTGGTTGGCACACCAGCAGCCGTGGTGCACCGATGACGCTGCGGCGTTGGCAATTTGGTTCCCACCGGTCGAGCCGGGTGCCTCGAAGGCGGAGTGGATTGCCATCGGTCCGCCACCGAGCGAAGATCGGCTCGCCCGCTTTGCGCTCATTGGTCCGGTCATGGCCGAGAACAAACCAGCCGAGCCGTACTGGTATCTCCAGCTGCTCGCCACCCACCCGGACTGGCAGCGCAAGGGCCTTGGAGCGCAACTGATGCAGGTGGTCTTCGAGCAAGCCGACGAACAGGGCGTTCCGTGTTATCTCGAAACCGAACGACCCGAACTTGTCGCCTACTACCGAACATTTGGCTTCGATGTGCGCAGCGAGTGGGTCGTCGATCCTGAGGCAACCCTCGGTGAGGTCGGCCCGACGATGTGGGGCATGTACCGCCCGACGCCCTGACCTCATTCGAAGTGACGCGACCCATCCTGCCCAAAATGGAGGCTGTTCCACTCACTCAGCTGTGAGAGACGATCTCCATTTTGGAACGAGTCCGCGTAGCGGCTGAAACTGGGATCGTCGCGATGCGCCAGGCGAGAGAGATGGTCTCCATTTTGGAAAATGGGGGGACGGGGGGATGGGGGGGGGGGGGGGATGGGTCAGGCGATGGCGGCTTGGGCACGTGCTCGGAGGTCGGACACGGCGTGCTCGAGACCTTCCGGATCGCGATACAGCGCGCTGCCAGCGATGAGAATGTTCGCGCCGGCCGATGCGGCTCCGGCAATCGTGGTGGGGCTGATACCTCCGTCCACTTCGAGTTCGATCTCGTCGCCTCGACCAGAGTCGTCGATCATCTTGCGGACTTGGGCGATCTTTGGTTCCATCGTGGAGATGTAGGCCTGGCCACCGAAGCCGGGGTTGACCGTCATCACCAGGATCAGGTCGACGAGATCGAGAACATGCTCGATGACGCTGACAGGCGTCGACGGGTTCAGGGCGACGGCAGCGTTGGCACCGAGCTCGTTGATGTTGGCGAGTGTGCGATGGAGATGTGTGCAGGCTTCAGCGTGCACGATCAGACGTGAGCAACCGGCATCGATGTACTGCTTGGCCATCACGTCGGGTGTATAGACCATCATGTGCGCCTCGAATGGCACGGTGCAGTGCTGGCGGGCTGACTTGATGACGTCGGGGCCGAAGGTGAGGTTCGGGACGAACTGTCCGTCCATCACGTCCCACTGGATCAGATCGACTCCAGCAGCTTCAAGGTCAGCGACCTCTTGACCGAGTTTCGAAAAATCGGCGGGAAGGACGGAAGGAGCGATCTGAATCGGGCGTGCCACGTTGGGTCAAGTTACTCGCCGCTGGCGTCAGCGGTTAAAAAGTGCAGCGGAGTTGTCAGTCGTACGACGAGTTGACGTCGCTCCACTGCTCGTCGTCGTTGTCCCACGCGTCATTACGTTTGGCCGACGAGGCCTGCCAGTTTTCGGCTTCGGCCTTCGTGTCGTACGGTCCAAGGGTGTGGTCGCCGGGGCCGCGATTGTCGGCTCGGACTGCAATCTTTTTGTCGAGATCCCAGTACCAGTCGGTTTCCTTGGTTTCGACGACGCGTGTGTTGATCTTGCGTTCTGACATGCCTTCATTCTTTCAGCACCCGGCGGTCTTCATCCGACGCAGCACAGAGTCATCGTCGTACGCTGGAGAGATGCGTCTCATCGTGCGTCCAGATCGACTCGTTGCAGGTGGCGAAGCGATGTCGCGCGACGACGATGGACGGGTCGTCTTTGTACGGGGTGCATTGCCCGGTGAGTTGGTTGAGGTCGAACTGTCGTTGGCCAAGAAAGACTTCGCCAGGGGCACAGTCGCCGAAGTCATTGAGCCGTCGGACGACCGCATCGACCCGCAGTGTTATCACCGGCGCATGGGATGCGGAGGGTGCGGTTGGATGCACATCGACCTGTACGCCCAGCTCGAAGCGAAGACAGAGATCGTCCGGGAGTCGCTGCGCCGGGTTGGCCGGATCGATCCCGACGTTGTCAACGGCATTGTCGATATGGGCGCTTCAGGCGAACCGTTCCGTTATCGCACGACAATTCGTGTCGTCGGTGGGCCCGACGGAGGACTCGGTTTCCGCGAAGAAGGATCCGACACGGTGGTGCCGGTCAACAGCTGTGACGTCGCCGTCAAGCAACTTTCCGACCTCCTGCCACTGTTGACGATTGCACCTGGCGTCGAAGTAACGCTGCGCGCCTCGGTCGACACCGGAGGGATCACTGCCCGCTGGGCCAAGCCGAAGGGCAAAGCTGGAACAGGCCTCGTCAGCGGCATCCCCGAGGACGTACATATCGGTGATCGCGGGTTCTTGACCGAGGTCATCGATGGCGTGGCACTCCGAGTGTCCGCCGGGTCATTCTTCCAGTCGGGTGTCGGCGCGGCCGAGATGCTTGTCGATGCAGTTCGCCGAGCAGCCCCGGAAGCCGCTACCGCACAGCATGCCGTGGACGCATACGGTGGGGTGGGCCTCTTTGCCGCCACGGTGTTGGCCGGTGCCTCCAAGGTCACTGTGCTCGAGCAGTCAAAGTCGTCGTGCTTCGACGCCGAACACAACCTTGCCGGTCGTGATGCCACGGTGATTCGTGGCGAAGTTGGCAATTGGGCGGCGTCCGATGATCAACCGGTCGACCTCGTCATTGCCGATCCGGCCCGCCCCGGACTTGGAAAGCCAGGAGTCGCAGCACTTGTCACGGCATCGCCGGCACCCATCGTGCTGATCAACTGTGATCCGGTGTCGCTCGCTCGCGACGTCACGTTGCTTGCCGAGCACGGCTACCACCCTGAGCGCATTGAAGTGCTCGACATTTTCCCGCAGACCCATCATGTTGAAACGGTCACGCGTTTCGTCGTTCGATGAGCCTCGGGGACACTGAGTCGTTGCCCGCTGGGAACGATTCTGAAGCGGTTCATCTGCCAGCCGAATCGCCCCGTAGACATGGTGCGAAGCCCGAATTTGTTGAAGCATCTGACGCAGCGCTGGTGGTGTCGATCAGCCGCTATGAGCACGCCGCGCTCGCTGAGGCATATCGTCGCAACGCCGGAGCCGTCTACGGGCTGGCCAAACGGTTGCTCAGTGACCACGCTCGCGCCGAAGAGATCGTCCAGGAGGTGTTTGTGCGACTGTGGAACCAGCCCGACCGTTTCGACCCCGATCGTGGCACCTTGAGGAGCTTCCTCCTGGCGCAGACGCACGGCCGATCCGTCGACGTGATTCGGTCTGATGTGGCCCGTCGAAGGCGTGAAGAACGAGAAAGCCTTGAGCAGGCCGAAGGCGGCTACGACCTCGCTCGCGAGGTGTGGGACATGGCGCTCGCCGGCCACGTTCGCGAAGCACTCGAGGTGCTCGCGCCGGGCGAGCGTGAGGCCATTGAATTAGCCTACTTTGGGGGCCGCACCTACCGAGAAGCTGCGGAAGAACTCGGCGAGGCCGAAGGAACAGTGAAAAGTCGAATTCGAGTAGGACTGAAGCGTCTTCGAAGCGAACTTTCGGCTGCCGGCGTTACACATGGAGCTGAGTGAGTATGGATACCGACATGAATGAGCCGTCAAGAGACAACTACGACCTCGACGAACTCCTTGGCGCCTACGCGCTCGACGCGGTCTCGCCCGACGAGGCAAAGCGAGTCGAGGACTACCTTGCGATCAATCCGAAGGCGGCCGCTGAGGTCCGTGAACATCGCGAGGTTGCAACAATGTTGGCGTATACCGGCATGGACGCTCCCGAAGTTGTGTGGAGTTTGATCGAACAAGAACTCGACGCTCTGGCGCCCGCGCCAGGTCCTGAACTGGCAAAGGTGATGGCGATCTCCGAGGCGCCACGTAAGCGTGGTATCTCGACCGCGGCGCCGTGGTTGGTCTCGGCGGCTGCTGTAGCGATCGTGGCGATCGCCGCCGTCGGGTTGGCTGACCGGGCGTTGGCTCCAATCGATCCATTGGCTGCGGCATACGAGACAGCAGAGAGCGACCGTGACTCGGGCCGCGCCACGCTGGTCGCAGACGGTTCGACCGCTCAAGTCACTGCCGTGATCGATGAAGATGGCCACGGATTCATCCGTGCCGGAGCACTTCCGTCCCTGCCAGACGGCCAGACGTATCAGTTGTGGGGTGTCGTTGACACTGGCGCTGCGGAACCCGTCGTGATCTCTCTCGGCATCTTTGGCCCTCGCCCGGAACTCGAGACCTTCACGACGAACACCACTGTCGTTGCGCTCGCGATTACCATCGAAAACGCTCCGGGCGTTATCTCGAATGGCAATCCAGAGGGCATCTACGTCGGCGAAGTCAGCTGACGCGGTTGGCCCACCTGACTCGGGGTTGCTGGGGCATAGCCTGCGGCTCGTGATGCAACTGAAATTGTCCGCGCCTGTTGCCGATGCGATCGCCTCCGGGCGTGCCGTGGTGGCGCTCGAATCGACGATTTTCTCCAACCTCGGCTTGCCGTCTCCGGCGAACGCCGATGCGTTAGAGCGTTGCCTTGAAGCGATCTCAAGTCGTGGCGCAGTTCCGGCCGTGACAGCGGTGCTCGATGGCGTCGTGCGACTTGGGCTCGAAGCGGACGAACAGGAACGGATCCTCGGCATTGCCCGCAAGGCAGCCGAGCGTGATATTCCGGTTGCTGTCGGCCAACGCTGGGAGTTTGGAGCAACGACTGTCTCGGCCTCGGTGGCTATTGCTGCCGCAGCGGGTGTGACGGTGTTCGCCACGGGCGGTCTTGGTGGCGTACATCGCGGCGTCGAGGTGACTGGCGATGTGTCGGCGGATCTGGATGCCCTGGCTCGCCATCGCGTCGTTGCGGTGTCAGCCGGGGCCAAGGCGTTCCTCGACCTGCCGCGCACGCTCGAATACCTGGAAACGAGAGGCGTCCCGGTCCTTGGTTGGCGGCACGACTGGTTCCCGGCGTTCTACACCCGGTCGTCCGGGTTGCTGATTCCGCACCGGGTTGAGTCGGCTGATGAGGTCGCTCGGATCGCAGCGTCGCTCACTCGTCCGAATTCGGGGATGTTGCTCACCGTGCCGATCCCTGAAGCCGACGAACTCGATGGGAGCCATCTCGACGAGGTGTTGGCCGGAGCGCTCGCTGAGTGCGCGGCGCAGGGCATCACAGGTGCCGCCATCACGCCGTTCGTTCTCGGCCGAATTGGCGAGGCAACAGAAGGCCGGAGCATTCCGGCGAACCTTTCCCTTGCTGAGAACAATGCGAAGGTTGCGGCCGACGTGGCGGTCGCGATCGCTGCCAGTTGACCCTGCTCCCTGATTGATCGTCAGCGCCTGAGGCGCTGCTCGACGCGATCGAGGAACATCAACCGCTCTGATTCGGAGCATCGGTCGATGTTGTAGAGGGCGAGCCACGAGGTGCGGCACAGTGGATGGCACATGGCGCGCAAGCTGCGGGTGATTGTTCGTTTTCCGCCTTCGCCCTCCACCATGTTGATGTGCTTCGGCGATCCGTGGGTCGTCACAGCAACGACTCTGCGGATGTTGCGGAGCCGCGGCGTCAGTCGGTTCGCTCCATCGGGGAGTTCCCAGGCGACTCCACTCGCCCAGACACGGTCGAACCATCCCTTGAGCATCGCGGGCTGCCCCGACCACCATGTTGGGTAGACGAGTACGAGGGTGTCGCACCACACGAGGTCCTCGGCATGGGTTGCAATCGATGGTTCGACCCCCACATCGAGATGTGCGGCGTGCTCGTTGGCGTTCAGTTCAGGAGTAAAGCCCTCGCCGTAGAGATCGGTGAGGCGCACCTCAGCACCCGATGCTTCGAGGCCGGCCGCGACTCGATCGCGCGCAGCTGCAACGAACGACGTGGACGAGGGATGGCAATAGACCACGAGGGCTCGCCGTGTCATCGCAGCTCCGTCATCGCAGCTCTGTCATCGACCGTTCGACCCGGGCAGCGAAATCGGCCCGCTGTTCGACGGTCGACGTGTCGATCGCGTACAGGCCGTGCCAGCGCTTCCGGACGCCGAACCCGCAGCTCAAACGGAGTGCTCGCATGATCGTGCGCCGGCCGTTGTCGTTGACCACCCGAACGATGGACTTGGGTGATCCGTATGTAGAGATTCCAACGAGGTGGCGAACGTTGGTGAGGCCGGGCCGGATCTTGCCCGTTCGCGCGTCGAATGTAAATCCCACTCCAGGCACCATCACTCGTTCCATCCAGCCTTTTAGGATCGCAGGTAGCCCACTCCACCAGGTCGGATAGATGAAAATCAACGCATCGACATTGCGGACCAGGTCGGCGGATGTCTGCACGAGTGGATCGAGGATTGGTTTGTCGCCCGGATATGCCTTCCACTCGGCTTCGCTCATTGCTGCCCTGAAACCCTCGGCGTAGAGGTCGATGACGTCGACGCGGTGGCCGGCTATCTGAAGGCCATTGATGGCCCGTTGGGCAAGGGCGTGGGCGTAGCTGTCTGCACGGGGGTGCGCGAGAACAACGGCGGCATGCACGTTGTCATTGTTGCTGATGCCTGGGCATAACGCCGTAGTCAGTCGACAGCGGCCTCGTCACGGTCAGATCTCAGGGTGAGAAACTGAGTGCCAGCGACGAAGATGAGAAGAACGCCAAACATCATGTTTGACACCCCTGTACTGATGTCGTCGGCGATGATTCCGCCAGCGATTGCCGACAGCACGCCGCACCCACCAGCGACCGCTGCGACCTTGAGGTCGACGTTGGCGTTGGCCCGATTGCGGAGGGTCCCCACGATCGACGTCGGCACGATGACGGCGACTGATGTGCCCTTGGCGATCAGGGGGACCATGCCGAACAGCACCACCATCGCGGGCACCATGACGATCCCGCCGCCAATTCCGAGTAGCCCCGAAAGCGTGCCGGTGGCCAGGCCGATGAGCACCAGCAGCACGGCCGACCAGGCGGTCAGATTGTCGCGTCCTGTGGTCTCGGTGGCGAGGAACAGTCGGACAGCGGTCGCCAGCACGGTGACGATGAACAAGATGGTGATCGTGCGTTTCGGCAAGATCGTCAGCAGCTTGGTGCCGACGATTGCTCCGGTCACGGTGCCGATGGCCATCAACGGAGCAATCGCCCAGTCCACGTTGCCGTTGACGACGTAGGTGCTGAGGCTGGCGAGCGCAATCGGCAATGTCGCTGCGAGCGAGGTGCCGTGAGCAAGGCGCCGTTCAAGCTGGGCGACGAGGACGAGGCCGGGCACGATGATCAAACCGCCGCCGACCCCGAAGAGCCCGCCGAGCGCGCCCGCTGCGAGGCCGACGAGCGCGACGATGCGCAGGTTTGGCCTGGTCGTTGTCGACACTGCCATGTTTGTCACCGGGGGCACACTAGGGGTTTGCCGAGCCCGCCCCATCGTTCCGCGCGACTGTTGGTCGTGGCCAAAATTATTGACGTCGACGGCATTGGACCGGAGCATGCCAAGAAGTTCGTCCGCGTGCTGCCGTCGCCCGACAAGGCGGCTGGCGCCAAGACGCCGCGAGTACCGGGTCCGCGCGTTCCGGTTGGCCTCTGACCGTGTGTTGATCCGCGGTGCCGTGCGTGATCAGAAGCCGCCGGGCTTGTACCTCCCGGAGGATCCCGAGCCGCTCACAATCCATCACATGCTGGTCGACCTTGAAGTGTCGTATCCGTCGATGGAGATCATGGCAGCCAACGTGCACATGGAGACACACCCGAATCTTGAGTGCACGCGGATCGAGCCGCACTACGGCAAGCTCGTCGGGCTGTCGATCTCGCGAGGATTCACCCACAGGGTCAGAGAGTTGTTCGGCGGGCCGCGTGCGTGCACGCACACCACTGCACTGCTCCAGGCGATGGCACCGGTTGCAATACAGTGCCTCTGGTCCATGCGAGCGTCCGACGCCCGCAAGCCCGGGGGAGCCGACAGCGGCGTTCCCATGGAGCGTTCTGACATGTGGCAGATGAACCTCAACACGTGTCACGTGTGGGCCGAGGACTCCGACGTCGTTGCCAAGTACGCCGCTGGGGGGACCTTCGATCCGCCCGAATTCGCACGTGAACGGATGGTCGCACTCGGTATGTCGCTGAACGATGAGTCGAATTCGAGGGTGTCGATTGCCGCGGGATCTGGCACACTAAGCGACGACATGGTGGTCATAGCTCAATAGGTAGAGCACCAGGTTGTGATCCTGGCGGTTGGGGGTTCAAGTCCCCTTGGCCACCCCATTCGCGGGCATCGAGCGGGTGTCTGGCAAGAAATTGCTTGATACCCTCTCCGCCCGCTTGCTTCTCTAGCTCAATGGCAGAGCAGTTGACTCTTAATCAATTGGTTCTGGGTTCGAATCCCAGGGGAAGCACTACGAACTCAAGCCTCTGGCTGCGGAAGCGCAATCAGAGGCTTGTTTCGTTTTCTCGAGTGTTCCGGAAAGCAGGATCGTTTGGTTTGTGTCACCGAGGAGTTCGGGTGACGCCTCGAGATGGAAACGTGACGCCGCTCAGCGGGACCAAGCGTATTGTTCGCGGTTGCGGCCGACGCTGAGCGGAGTGCTGCGCTGTCGTCGCTGGCGCAGGCTCGTGGTTCCGAGCATGGTGGCCACGCCGATGCAGATCAAGATGATGCCGAAGAGCAGCGTGGTATTACGCGATTTGTTGGCCAGACGCGGGAAGACACCCATCCATGAGCTCTCCGACAACCCGGTGAGGGGCCCGACCGGCACCAGGTAGCCGAGGAGGATGACGCCGATCCCGGCGACGCCCAACCCGACAGCGAGGGCGTAGGTCAGTTCGCCCCGCTCTGGTCGTGTCAGGAAGCCGGCAATAAACAGCAGGAGTGCACCGGCAGCAGAGACGATCATTATCCAACGCGTCGCGGTGTTGATGAACGACAGTGATCCCACGATCGGGACGGGCAGGATCAGGTCGGGGGAGATGGCCGCGCGTTCGTCGCGTACGATCACGTATTGCTCAGCTGGTGTGATGACGACAGGTGCGTTGTTCTCGCCGATGAGACGGGCGTGGGCGTCGCTGACGAATCCGCCCATAAGTGCAGCGCCGGCGTTGAGGCGCGAGATCTGCTCGACGAATTCTTTGAGCTGGGCGGTGGAGACATTGAGTGGCGGGGCGTCAGCGCTGGCAATGAGGGTCGCGACGTCGCTACGGATGTAGGGGTCACCGAGGATCGCATAGGCCACGGAGGCGTCGGAAGAAGGTGAGAACGCCACGTGTTGGAACCACCACGTGCTGATCGAGACCGCCATCAGGACGCAAGAAACCAGGAGCAGGAATCCTGCGAGAGATCGACGCATGTGGAGAGTCTGGCAAACTTGGGACCCCTTGCACGACTGTTCGCTGGAATCAGTCACGCTGACAGTGAGACATGCCCCCGAAACATGATGTCGTGACTCGTTCTGGAGTGGTCCGCATGCTTGCTCGTGAAGCCATTCGAAGGTGTCAGCGCTACTCCTCGTGCTTGGTGTCGACCTCGATCTCTGACGTTCATCGGCGCCACGGGGATGCCCGCAATATTTCTCGCCTGTTCGCCTCACTGGTACTTGCACGAACAGTCGTTCGTTTGTTACACTGATGTCATTCCAACAACAAGTCGTCACTGAGTTCGTCATCGTGTTGCTCAGTCGCCGAGCAGGCGCAGCGGACAGCCCTTCGATCAACTCTGTGACACCCCATCCTTATGGTGGCAACCAACAAGTCATTCGGGCACCGTCAATCGGCACCGAGCCCCGCGACCGCCGAGAACGGCACAACGAAAGAGAGACAGGACCATGGCAGCAGGAACCAACAAGGAGCAAAATAAGGCTCTCGAGATAACACTCGCTCAGATCGACAAGCAGTTCGGTGTTGGCGCTGTCATGAAGATGGGCGAACGCACCAACATGGCGATCGAGGTTGTATCGACAGGTGCGTTGGCGCTCGACCTTGCACTCGGAGTCGGGGGGCTGCCGCGTGGCCGCGTCACCGAGATCTTCGGGCCGGAGTCATCGGGCAAGTCGACGCTCGCCATGCACGTGGTCGCCGAAGCGCAGCGCAACGGTGGCGTGTGTGCCTACATCGATGCCGAGCACGCGATGGATCCGATCTATGCCGCGGCCATTGGCGTCGACGTCGATCAGCTGCTCATCTCGCAGCCGGATACCGGTGAGCAGGCGCTCGAGATCTGCGACATGCTGACCCGCTCCGGAGCGATCGACGTCATCGTGGTCGACTCGGTCGCCGCGCTGACGCCTCGTGCCGAGATCGAAGGCGAGATGGGCGACACGCACGTCGGTCTGCAGGCTCGTCTGATGAGCCAGGCGCTCCGCAAGCTCACTGGCAACCTGAGCAAGACCAAGACGATTTGTATCTTCATCAACCAGTTGCGCGAGAAGATTGGCGTCATGTTCGGTTCGCCCGAGACCACCCCCGGTGGCCGTGCACTCAAGTTTTACTCGTCGGTTCGTCTCGACATCCGTCGCATCGAAGCACTGAAGGACGGCACCGACATCGTCGGTAACCGCACCCGTGTCAAGGTCGTCAAGAACAAGGTGGCGCCGCCGTTCCGTCAGGCCGAGTTCGACATCATGTACGGCAAGGGCATCAGCCGTGAAGGCTCCCTCATCGATCTGTCGGTCGACTTGGCGATCGTCAAGAAGTCTGGCGCCTGGTTTACCTACGAAGGCGAGCAGCTTGGTCAGGGTCGTGAAAAGGCCAAGGATTATCTCCAGAGCAACCCCGAGATCATGATGGAGATCAGCGACAAGGTCCTCATTGCCAGCGGTCTGAAGAAAGACCCCAACGCTCCGGTCATCGTTGACGACGCCGACGCATCAGAGGATGCCTTCACCGCAGTCGACGATCAGCCGATCAGGCTCGACTGATCAACCCAGTTCCCACATCATCGAGCGGCCGGATGGGCGGCACTGGTCGGGCCTGACCAATGCTCCATCCGGTCGCTCGATGACGTTTTGAGGTCGTGATGTATCGGACGGGATCAGGCCGGAGCCGTTCCCGTCGGATGGCCATCGGTCTCAGATCTTGATCGAGTACACGCGAGCAGCAGTTCCGGAGAACATTTCGTCCTGCTCGGCGTCGCTGAACTGTGCAGCGATCTTCTTGAGGCCGTTGTAGAGAACCGGAAACGAGAGCGAGAAGCGGTCGACGGGGAAGTTGCTCTCGAACATGCAGCGCCCGGGTCCGAACGCCTCGATGGTGTGCAGGTAGTAGCGACCTTGCGCCTCGACGAATTCGGCGGACGTTGGGGGAGCGGCAGCAAGGTGATACCCGAAGCCGTTGTCAGGCATGGCAAGCCCGCCAATCTTGGCCACGACGTTGTCGCAGGCAGCGAGTGCCGTGATGTCGAGCTTCCACTGTTCGAAGATCTCGTCGCGCTTGCCTGCGTACTGGCCGACACCACATGGCGTACCAAAGTGGTCGAGCACCATCATCGTGTCGGGTGCGGCCTTGGCGAGTGACAGCATTTGGTGGTTCTGATGGTGGTAGTGCCAGGTGTCGTAGGTGAGGCCACGTTCGCCGAGCCGCTTGACGCCAGCGATGAAGGCAGGGTCTTCGAACTTGCCTTCGGAGTTGGCTGCCGGGATCATCATTGCTGCAGGTTCGGTGGCACGGGCGAGGGCGTCTCGGATGCCACGGAAGCGACCCTTGCCAGCTTCGACGTGCGCATCGAGAACTTCGTCGAGGTGTTCTGCATCGGCCAGATCGGTGTGGCCAACGATTGCCGCGATTGGCGGGCTCGACGGCACCGTGGCAGCAAGATACTCGGTGCTCTCGACGACAAATGCAGTTTCACCGACCGGCTTCAGGTGGCGCGGGCCGTCGGTCAGATACGCCGAACTGCACTCCACGAAGATCGTGGCGACAACGTTGTGGCCGCTCGCCGTGTCGAACGCCAACTCGTTGGGGCCGTAGAGGAGCGCGCCGTCAGGCGGCCACAAATGATGGTGCGGATCGATGATCCGACGATCAGGATCGATGATCGGCTCAACGACCTGATCAAGCCATTCTTGGGTTCCGTGTGCGGGTGCGGCGTTGCTCATTCCACCGTTTGTAGTCGCTCAGTGGACTCCGTCGTGATGCGGAGCGCACCGAGCAGCGGTCAGCTATTGAACGCGTAGGTGCCGTCAACGAACGGCTTGAAGATCATTAACACGAGGCTGGCCACCAGGGTCAGGTGGGTGATGCCAATGCCCATCGACATCTTTTTCTTGGCGTTATCGGAGGTGTCGCTGATGGCCGGCCGGATGAGAAACCAGCTGACGGCGACGGTGCCGACCCAGAGTGTGATGGTGATCGTGATCCACCACATCTCGGCCAGAGCGAACTTGTTCACACCGGCCATGCCCATGCCGACAACCCACAGCAGGATCAGTGCGGGGAAAACAAGCTTCATATGCAGGGCGGCCATGGCGCTGGTTTCGCCGGCGCGCTGCAGACGCGGGTAGAGGAACAACGGGCCGAACGCGGCAACGATGCTCAGGACGTGAACGAAATAGAGGAGCTTGACGAGAGTCTGGCTCTCGTTGAGGAAGATGGCGAACATGGGCGCAACGCTACCCGCTCGCAAGTTGGGTCGGTAGCCTGACGCTCATGTCTGACACGGCCCCCGACGCCCAGCGCAGTTACATCGTGCGCACCATGGGGTGCCAGATGAACGATCACGATTCCGAGCGGATCTCCGGCCTCCTTGAAGCTGATGGTCTCGTACGCGCCGAATCTGAGTCGGAAGCCGATGTTGTGGTGCTCAACACGTGCTGTATCCGAGAGAACGCCGACAACAAGCTGTACGGCAACTTGGGCCACCTGAAGACCTGGAAGGGTAAGAAGGACGGCCGCCAAATCGTCGTGGCAGGCTGCCTTGCTCAGAAGGACCAGGAACTCGTCGCCCAGAAGGCCGGCCACGTCGATGTTGTCATGGGCACGCACAACGTTCACCGAGCAGCCGAACTACTCGAGGCGTCGAAGTCATCCGAGGTGCCGATTACCGAGATCCTTCAAGAAGCGGTCATCGACGATCATGCGATGTTCCCGTCGGCGCTCCCGGCGCGTCGTGAGACCTCGTACAACGCGTGGCTGACGATTCAGATCGGCTGCGATAACAAGTGTGCGTTTTGCATTGTGCCGGCAGTTCGTGGCGCTGAGATCAGCCGCCCGTACGTCGACATCGTCGGCGAAGCCGAACAGCTTGCCGCCGACGGCGTCACCGAGATCACGCTGCTCGGTCAGAACGTCAACAGCTACGGCCGCGATCTGGCGCTTGCGGCCCGCCAGGCTGGCGACGAGTCAGCCAAGCTGCGTCCACGTTTCTCGAGCTTACTCCGCGACGTTGGTGCTGTCGAAGGCATCCGCCGCGTGCGTTTCACGAGCCCGCACCCCAAAGACATGCGACCTGACACGTTCGCTGCGATGGCTGAAACGCCCGAGATCTGCGAACACCTGCACTACCCGTTGCAGTCCGGCAGTGATCGTGTGCTGGCCCTGATGCACCGCGGCTATACCGCTGCTCGCTACCTGGACCGGCTCGGGCAGGCCCGTGCAGCAATCGATGATCTCGCCGTCTCGACCGACATTATCGTCGGTTTCCCGGGGGAGACCAATGACGACTTCGAACGCACCCTCGAAGTAGCTGCAGCTGCCGAATACGACTACGCCTACACGTTTATCTTCTCGCCACGACCCGGAACTGAAGCTGCCGACATGGAGGCCGACTTCGTTGACCCAGCTGTTGCGAGCGAGCGATTCCAGCGTCTCCGCATCGTTGTCGAGCGTTCGGCTCTGTTGAAGCACGAGGCCCGCGTCGGCCGGATCGAAGAAGTGCTGATCGAGGGGCCGAGCAAACGCGACCCGAACGTGACCAGCGGGCGCACGCGCCAGAACAAGCTGGTTCATTTCGTACCGTCCCGTCCGCTGCGGACCGGCAGCTATGCCACGGTTCGCATCAACCGCGCCGCACCGCACTTCCTCGAAGGCGACTTCGTCGAGTTCCTTTCGGAGCCTGCGCACAAGATCCGTATTCCAGTCGCCGCGCTGTAACCAGGAGGCTGCCCGGGCCGCGGGCGAAGCCACATCGTTCGGTGACCTTCCGCGACGGCGTGGCCTGCCCGGCACTACATTGAGACCTGATGGGTGAAGCGACCGAGGATCTGCAGTTGGCCGAGTATCGATCGAGCATCGACAACATCGATGCAGCGCTCGTGCACCTGCTGGCCGAGCGGTTCAAGGTGACCAAGGCAGTCGGGCGTTACAAGGCCGCAGCCGAGCTGCCGCCGGCTGACCCTGTTCGCGAGGAAATCCAGATTGCACGGCTTCGTTTGATGGCCGAAGCCGCTGGCCTCGACCTGGCGTTTACCGAGAAGTTCCTCCGATTCATCGTCGCTGAAGTGATCCATCATCATCAGCGCATTGCCGAAGGTGAACACCTCTGACCATCCGGCCCCCTCGCGTTGCGGTCATTGGTTCGACTGCATCGGGCAAGTCGTCGGTCGCGATGGCTGTCGCCGCTGAACTCGGTGACGTCGGGTTGATCTCGGTCGACTCGATGCAGGTGTATCGAGGCATGGACATCGGCACGGCGAAGCCGTTGACAGAAGATCGAGTGGCTGTCCGCCACTACTGCATCGATCTCGTCGAGCCGACCGCTGAGTTCACGGTCGCCGAATTCAAACGGGCGCATGCAACGGCGCTCGACGACATCGCGGCCCGTGCCCAGAGCGCCCTCCTCGTCGGCGGAACCGGGCTGTATCACCGTGTCGTGATCGACGACTTCGACCTTCCAGGGGAGTGGCCTGAGGTGCGGTCCGGTCTCGATCATCACGAGACGAACACGCTCTTCCAGCGGCTTCGCGAGCTGGACCCAAAAGCCATTGAGAAGATCGATCCCGAGAATCGCCGTCGTCTGCTACGGGCACTCGAAGTGACGATCGGCAGCGGCCGGCCCTTCAGTTCGTTCGGGCCGGGAGTCGACCACTATCCCGACACAGGCGTCGCGCAGGTCGGTTTGCGCTGGCCTCGGCCGGTCATCACCGAGCGCATCGAAGCCCGGGTGCACAACATGATCGAAGCCGGATTGGTCGCCGAAGTCGCAGCCCTGAGCGAGGCGGGATTCTCGAAGACATCCGCCCAGGCGCTTGGCTACAAGGAAACCCTGCAACATCTTCGTGGCGAGATCAGCCACGATGAAGCAGTGGCGATGATCATTACCAGAACGAGGCAGTTTGCTGTCCGTCAAGAGCGATGGTTCCGCCGTGATCCACGCGTACGCTGGATTGACGTCGAGAGCGATCCGGTCGCCGAGGTGGCGCCCACCGTGATCGAAGAATTGCAGCGAGCATGACGACCCTGACTCTGACCAAGCACCACGGCCTCGGCAACGACTTTCTGGTGCTCTTCGACCCGCCTGACGTCGATCACGCGCTCCTCGCAATTCGGCTGTGTAACCGACGCACCGGCCTCGGCGCCGATGGCCTGTTGTTAGCGCACGACGCTGAGGGCTACGCAGCGCAGATGACGCTGTACAACGCCGACGGTTCACGAGCAGAGATGAGCGGCAACGGCATTCGCTGCTTCGCCCAGGCGGTCGCGGCACGTCGTGGCGACCTCGACCCACAGTTGATCCTCACCGACGCAGGCGACCGGGTCGTCGTGCTCGCCAGCACCGACGACGAATACACCATCTCGGCACAGGTCGAGATGGGCGAAGTCGGAGTTATCGACGAACCGCTGGGCTGGGCGGCGCTTGCGTGCCACCCTGATCGACCCGTTGCGCACCTCACCATGGGCAACCCGCACAGCATCGTTGGTGTCGACGAAGTTACTGCCGTCGACCTGGCAGATCTGGGCGGCAAGGTTCCGCACGTCAACCTCGAGATCGTCGAGCCGGGTCCTGAGAGCAACGCGATCACCATGCGCGTCCACGAGCGTGGAGCTGGGATTACCTTGGCCTGCGGCACAGGTGCCTGCGCATCGGCGTACGCGGCAGCGCAGTGGGGGTTCGCCACACCGATCGATGGTGAGGTCCTCGTCCACATGGATGGTGGAAGTGCCAGCGTCTGGTTCTCACCAGACAATCCGACACTCGCCATGCTCGCTGGTCCAGCGACACATATCGCAACGATTCAGGTGCCACTGCAATGAGCAGAACAGCGTGACGACTCCGTACAACGAAGCACTCGCCGAAACACTGATCGACCGGACCATCCGGGAGAAGATCGTGCTGGTCGGCGTGACGCTTCCCGGCGACACCGAAGAGTCAACCGAGGCAAGCCTGAACGAACTCGCCCTGCTGATCGACACGGCGGGTGCCGACGAGGTCGGCCGCATGGTCCAGAAGCGGGCTGGGCCCGATCACACCTGGTACATCGGCAAAGGCAAGGTCGAAGAGCTGAAACAGCTCTGCCTCGCCGTTGACGCTGACACCGTGGTGTTCGACAACAACCTGGGACCCGCACAGCAGTTCAATCTCGAAAAGCTGTTGGGCCGAACGGCGATCGACCGCACGGCAGTCATCTTGGACATCTTTGGGCAGAACGCCCACACGCTTGAAGGCAAGGCACAGGTCGAACTCGCGCTCCTGCGCTATCGATTGCCGCGTCTCCGGCGAGGGCTCTCCGACAAGCAGGCGCAGCAGCGCGGCGGTGTCGGCGGTCGATTTGGTAGTGGTGAAACCAAAACCGAAGTCGAGCGTCGTCGAATCAAACGACGGATCACCAAGATCGAAAAAGACCTCGACGGTCTCGCTGAGACCCGCTTGCTGCAGCGCAAGGGGCGCAACAAAAGTGGCCTCGCCAACGTGGCGATTGTTGGTTACACCAACGCAGGCAAGTCGACACTGCTCAACCAACTGACCGACTCCGGTGTGCTGGTCGAAGACCGTCTTTTCGCCACGCTCGATCCGACCACGCGCCGCCTGGCGTTGCCCGGCGGCGAGCCCGTGCTGCTCTCCGACACGGTCGGCTTCATTAGTCGCTTGCCGCACGGCCTCATCGAGTCGTTCAAGGGAACGCTTGAAGTCGCGGCGATGGCCGACTACCTCGTGCATGTCGTCGACACCACGTCGCCCGACCCCGAAGGGCAGATCGATGCTGTTCGCCAAGTGCTCGGTGACATCGATGCGGCAGAAGTCCCCGAACTCCTCGTGTTCAACAAGGCCGATGCCCAGCCGGAAATCGCCAAGGAACTGACGGATCGACACCCCGGTTCGGTTGCAATCAGTGCGGCCACTGGCGACGGCGTCGAGGTCTTCCTCCGGACCCTGACCGATCGGCTCCGGGTACTGGCCGTTGTCTACGAACTCCTCGTTCCCTATGAACGTGGCGACATTCTCGCCTCGGTGCACCGAGAGGGCGAAGTCGTCTCCATCGGCGATGGCGCCGGCCCGACCGAGGAAGCCTGGTTGATCCGCGCGCGTCTTTCTGATGCTTCGGCAGGTCGACTCAGCGAGTTTGTCATCGCCAAGACAAACGGGTCGACGGCCGAACCGACTGGGTCCGAGGCCTGATTGTGGTTGCCATCGAAGCAGTGACCGGCCCGTATACGCCGCCGCCGTACCCGTACGACCGGCTGAACCGGCTCAAGCCGATCGCCGACGAATTCGAAGGTGGAGCAGTCGATCTGTCCATTGGAACGCCGTTTGATCCGCCACCCGCTGCGGTGATCGAGGCACTGGCCACCAGTGACGCCGAGCGCGGCTACCCGCCGAGTATGGGCACCCATGTGTTCCGTACGGCGTGCAGTAATTGGATGCAGCGGCGCCTTGGCGTCGACGTCCCGATCGACCAGATCGCAGCTGCCGTGGGGACCAAAGAGTTCGTTGCGTCGCTGCCGGGCTACATGAAGCTGCGCCACCCAGAACGTGACACGGTGCTGTATCCGGCTATCTCCTATCCGTCGTACGCGATGGGTGCCACGCTCGGGCAGTGCCGCTCGGTGTCGGTGCCGTTGGGCCCCGATGGCGCGCTCGACTTCGGCGCAGTCGACCAGGCCGACATCGATCGTGCGCTCCTCCTGTGGGTCAACAGCCCAGGAAACCCGACCGGTCATCTCGACGATCTCGAAGCCGCAGCCACCTGGGGCCGTTCCAACGGGGTCCCGGTGTTCTCGGACGAGTGCTACATCGAGTTCACCTGGGACGGCCCACCTCGCACGATTCTCGAACACGGACTCGACGGCGTCGTCGCTGTGCACTCGTTGTCGAAGCGCTCGAATCTGGCCGGAGCCCGAGCGGGTTTCTATGCAGGCGACGCCGAGCTTGTCGACTTCTTGAAGAGCGTCCGCCAACACGGTGGCATGCTCGTTCCCGGTCCGGTGCAGGCTGCGGCCGCAGTTGCCTTTGACGACGACGTGCACGTCGACGAGCAGCGCCTCCGCTATCGCTCTCGCCTCGTGCTTCTTGCCGACGTGATCTCCGAGTGGTCTGGCATCGAGGTGCAGCAGCCCGGGGGAGCGTTCTACCTCTGGATCCCCGTCGAAGACGGATGGCAATTCACCGAACGGCTCGCAGCCGAAGGTGGCGCCATTGTCAGCCCCGGCGAGTTCTATGGCGTCGACGGTACGAACTTCGTACGAGTTGCCGTGGTACAACCAGACGAGAAGATTGAACTCGTGGCTCGCCGCCTGGCGGCAGCCACCTGACCACGAAGCGCTCTGGGCGCCGGACGGAGCAAGATGAACTCGAACCGACGCCCCCGATTTCTCGCTGCTGGCATTGTGGTGTTGATCGTCGGGCTGCCCGCTGCCGCGGGTCTGTGGTATTCGGCAGGGCAGCGGCAAGCTGATGCGGTGCGGAACTTCGCACGGGCGCCGGTCGGCTGTGACACCACCCTCAATTTCGAAGTTGCTGGAGAGTTCCTCGTCTTTGTCGAGACCGAGGGCGAGATTGGCGGCGTCACCGGGAGCTGTGGGGCGCCCGGCGCGTTCGGGCAATCCGGTACTCCGCAAGACCTCCCACCTGTTCGCCTTGTTTTGACCGCGCCAGATGGCACGGACGTTGCGCTCGCCACTCGCACCGGGGTCGACTACGACGCCGACGGTTCGGCAGGTCAAATGATCCGGGCGTTCGTCGTGGAGAGCCCCGGCGAGCATGTGATGCGCGTCGAGTCGACGAACGACTCCGAGCGCGCCATATTCGCCATCGCCATCGGGCGTGATCCGAACGAAGGTATGCAACCGTTGCGGCTCGGAGCGATCGCGGCCGGAGCCGCCGTGTTGGCCGTCGGACTGTTGTTGATCGCAATGAGCCGCCGCCGAGGTGCTCCTGAAGCAGCGGTGCTTGCCGCTCCGTGGCCGACATCGCCTCCGACGAGTCGTCCGGGCCAGTCAGGTCAGACGGTCATTCCGGGCCAGCCACCGTTCACGACTCCGACTACTCCACCGTCACCGTGGGCTCCGCCGGAGATGCCCAGCGAGTAGCTCGCCAGAGCGGCTCAGTAGCGGCGCATCACCGTGACAACCTTGCCGTACAGTTCGACCTGATCGGCGGTGAATACCATTGGCTCCATGGTGGGGTTATGCGGGGTCAGCGTGACTTCGTTACCCGAACGGGCGTAGGTCTTGACGGTGGCCTCGCCACCCGGGATCCCGGCGACGACGATGTCGCCGTTGGCTGGGTGATCGATCTGGGTGGCAACGACGTAGTCGCCATTGAGGATGCCGACGCCGGTCATTGACTCACCGCGCACGCGCAGCATGAACAGCTCGCCTTCACCGGCGAAGTCGACCGGTACCGGGAGGAGTTCTTCGACGTTCTCGGCGGCGAGCACATTGGTACCGGCGGCGACGTCGCCGATGAGTGGGACGTGGCGAACCGGGCGCTTGTCCATCATGGCGCCACTGTTCGAGTCGTATCGAACCTCGATGGCGCGGGGCTTGCTGGGGTCACGACGGAGGTAGCCGTGACGCTGCAGGGTGTTCAGGTGGCTGTGTACCGTGGACGGCGAGGTGAGGCCGACAGCATCGCCGATCTCACGGACTGATGGCGGGAAACCACGATCGCGCATCTGTTGTTCGATGAAAACGAGAATCTCGCGCTGACGCTGACTGATCTTGGGGGCCATGGGAACATGATATGGCATGCGGACGGTCAGGTCAAACATCTGTACTCCAAACGTTCGTTCGATAAATGTCGCTGAAACGGTTGACATCGAACACTTGTGCTGGTTGACTGATACTCAATGAATCGAACAAGCGTTTCGAACTGTTCAGAACATCGAACGGTATTGAGCGCCCAATCGACATCACGTCATCCGTTGGGAAGTAGATATGGGCACCACCTTGCACACAGCACATCGCAGCAACTTTCACGGTCGCTCGACGCAGCCGCCGGCATTCGTTTCTGCCACATCGCTCGGCGTCGAGGCCGAAGTGCGGGGGATGGTTCGTCCACAGGTCCCCAACTACGCCATCCGCCGCTTGCTGGTCGGCTTCGGGCTCGCCGTCGCCGGCTTGGCTGCAACCGTTGGGGTATTCGCTGGATTCCAAGGCATGCCTGCATCAGCCTCCGGTGTCCAGTCGGCCCGTACCGACGGCGCTGCGACTCCATCGATGCACGTCGCTCAGCCCGGCGACACGCTGTGGTCGATTGCCGACACCTATCGAGGCGACATCCGTCGTGATCATTACATCGATGTGTTGATTCGGATGAACGGTGACACCGGGGTCATCTCGGGAGAAGCCATCTGGCTGCCTTGAGTCGTGAGCGCCACAGCCGCAGGAGTAACCTGCTTTCGATGCGCTGCCCGGCTTGCCGAGATGACGACACGAGGGTCGTCGATTCGCGTGTCGCCGAAGAGAACGCCGCCATTCGTCGGCGCCGTCAGTGTCGTGCTTGCGCCCATCGTTTCACCACGTTCGAGCGCGTCGATCATGCGCAGCTCACGGTGGTCAAGTCCGATGGTCGGACCGAGCCGTTCGTCCGCCAGAAACTGATTGCTGGCCTGGCTGCATCGACCAAGGGTCGCTCGGTTACCCCCGAGCAGCTTGAACAACTCGCACTCACTGTCGAAGATTCCGTGCGCCTGCAGGGCTCCGAGATCTCATCGGCCAATGTCGGGCTCGCTGTGCTGAAGCATCTGCGCTCAGTTGACGAAGTCGCTTACCTCCGCTTCGCCAGCGTCTACAAAAATTTTGACGCTGCGGTGGATTTCCACCGCGAGCTCGAGTTGATGGAGAAGGCCGAACACATCGAGTCGGCTCCGGTCTGATTGACCGACGCTGCGTGGCGCTATCGGTCAACGTTTCCGCAACCAGCGGCTGAACACGAAGGTCTGGTCGTCGATCACCATCTGGGCGAGCTCATACCGGGCCGTATGATCGGCTGCACCGGTCGTCAAGCGTGGGCCGCTTCCGCCAACGCACAGCGGCGATGTGGTGAGGTTGATCTCGTCGATCAGGTCGGCGTCGAGGAGCGCCCCGTTCAACAATGCGCCGCCCTCGGCTTGTACGAAGTCGGGTGAAGGATGCACTTCACAGAGCCGTTCGATGACGGCCGACAAGTCGACGCTTTCGCCACCGGCCCTGATCACATCGACGCCATCGGCGACCTTGGTGTGGTCTGTCGTGACAATGAAGCCGGCGCCGCTTGTAAAGAGAGGGAGGGTGGTGTCGACGTTGCCGCTTCGGGTGATGACACCGACGCGCTGCCCGGACGTCCGGGGTGGCCCGTAGCCCTCACTTCTGACGGTGCCGGCACCGACGAGGATGACGTCGGCGATTGAGCGGAGCCCGTGGAGGACAGCCATGTCGTTGGTGCTCGACAGTTCGCTGCTCTTGCCGCCGACCACAGTGGACCCGTCGATTGAGCTGACCATGCAGAGGCCGACCCACGGGGCGTTGCTGCGTTGGTTGAGGGGCTGGGCGTAGGTGTCGGCGATCGTTGTCGCCGCACTGTCAGGAAAGACCCGTCTGATCATGTCCGGATCATGACAGGTCGACAAGTCGGACTCCGACCCTCGGGGTGGATTCTGCGAGTATTTATCCATGTCCCTCCTCGATCGCACAGCCGACACTGACGCCGCTTCGGCGACGCGCACGGTCAGCCGGACCTGTCCGCTCTGTGAAGCGACCTGCGGTCTGGAGATCACGCTCAAGCCGAATGGCAAGGGCGGAGAAGAGGTCCAGCGCATCCGGGGCGACATGGACGATGTGTTCTCTCGCGGGTTCATCTGTCCGAAGGGTTCGACGCTCAAGCAGTTACATGAGGATCCGGATCGCCTGCGGACGCCGATGATCCGTCGCGACGGCCAGCACGTCGAAGCGACCTGGGCAGAAGCGTGGGGTGCCGTCGAAGCGGGTCTACAAGGTGTCATCGAGCGCAACGGTCGCTCGTCGCTCGGCGTGTATGTCGGCAATGCCGGTGCGCACTCGTTGTCGTCGATGATGTTCACCCGTTCGCTGCTGACCGGGCTGGGGACACGTAATCGGTTCAGCGCATCGACGGTCGACCAGATGCCGCGTCACGTTGCTGCGGGCCATGTGTTCGGCACGG
>ERZ888423.311-NODE-311-length-51974-cov-15.915638_pt1 | contig 51974 bp, 52 predicted proteins | sample MGYA00520523_ERZ888423 | MGnify/ENA primary metagenome ERZ888423 (study PRJEB32303, sample SAMEA104408611) | aquatic metagenome | biome: Brackish water; feature: Pelagic; material: water | place: Baltic Sea | collected 2014-06-08T10:24:00 | depth 30,27 m ... | reverse complement strand
TCGCCGGTGATTTTCGGGACTCCGGGGTCGCTGAGGTGCTCGACCAACTCGACCGGGAACTGATCGGGCTCAAGCCGGTCAAACAACGCATCCGCGAGACCGCAGCGCTGCTCATCGTGGACCGGGCGCGTCAGCGTCTCGGCTTGTCGCAGACCACCCCGACGCTGCACATGAGCTTCACCGGAAATCCTGGTACTGGGAAGACCACCGTCGCCATGCGGATGGCCGACATCTTGTTCCGGCTCGGCTACGTCCGCAAGGGACATTTGATCTCGGTGACGCGTGATGATCTGGTTGGCCAGTACATCGGGCACACTGCGCCCAAGACGAAGGAGATCCTCAAGAAGGCGATGGGCGGGGTGTTGTTCATCGATGAGGCCTACTACCTCTATCGGCCGGACAACGAGCGCGATTACGGGCAGGAGGCGATCGAGATCCTGCTGCAGGTGATGGAGAACCAACGCGACGACCTGGTGGTGATTCTGGCCGGTTACGCCGACCGGATGGACAAGTTCTTCGGGTCCAATCCCGGCTTTCGCTCACGGATCGCCCACCACATCGACTTCCCTGACTACGAGGACGCCGAATTGTTGTCGATCGCGGAATCGATGCTGGCCGAACAGAACTACCGCTTCGACGACGGTGCCCGTGCCGCGATGACCGAGTACATCGCGTTGCGCCGCGCGCAGCCGCATTTCGCCAACGCCCGGTCGATTCGCAACGCCCTCGATCGGGCGCGGATGCGTCAGGCCAACCGGTTGTTCAGCGACACCCCGCCGCCGATCGGCGTCGACGAACTGTCCACCATCACCGGTGCCGATATCCGGGGAAGCCGGGTATTCGCCGGTGGCCTCGATTCCGACCAGGACCGTCCGCAGTGACTCAGGCGGTCTGACCGTGGATTCGGTCTGGCCCCGGGCGGCCCTTTTCGATCTGGACGGAACCCTGATCGACTCGGTGCCCGACATCACCCTGGCGGTCGCCGAGTTGATGGCGGTTGAGGGCCTCGCCCCGTTCAGCGAATCCGACGTCCGCGTGATGGTTGGACACGGACTGCGGGTGCTGGTGCGGCGAGCCCTGCAGGCCCGGGGACAGACGCCGAACCCGGCGGAGTTCGAGGCCGTCATCGACCACATGCTCGAGATCTACCCCCGTCACCTCACCGGGCGCACCACGCTGTTGCCCGGCGTGGTCGAATGCCTCGACGCCCTGGCCGCCGCCGACTGCGCCGTCGCCGTCGTCACCAACAAGATCCAGTCGGCCGCCACGATCGTGCTGGATCATTTCGGGTTGTCGGATCGCTTCGCGATCATCCTGGGTGATCAGGTCGGGCTCGACGATCCGGTGGGCGGCGATCCGGCCGGACTGGCGCCGAAGCCGGAACCCGACATGCTGCTGCACACGCTGTCGGCGGTGGGCGTCGCGCCCATCGACGCGGTGATGGTCGGCGACAGCGGCGCGGATGTGGCCTCGGCGCGAGCGGCCGGGGTTTTCTCGGTCGCGGTGCGCGGTGGCTATTGCAGCGGCCCACTTGAAGATCTCAATCCGGACGTCGTCATCGACAGCCTGCTCGACTTCCCGACGGCGGTCGGGGCGTGGCGCCGCCGTGGCTGACGTCGGCATGCCCATTGCGCTGATCTTCGACGTCGACGGCACACTTGCCGAGACTGAGGAGTTGCACCGCGAGGCCTTCAACAGGGCGTTTGCCGGCGCCGGCCTGCCGTACCGCTGGGATCAGGAGATCTATGGCGATCTGTTGCTCGTCACCGGCGGCCGGCGGCGCATTGAGCACTTCCTCACCCGGTCCACCGACCTCACCGAGGCGCAAATCGGCCAAGTCGGTGCGGGACTGCACCGGGCGAAGAACGCCCACTTCGCCGAGGTGATGGCGGATTCGCCCATTGACCTGAGACCGGGCGTCGCCGACCTGCTGCGTGCGGCGCGACGAACCGACAAGCGACTGGCCATCGCCACGACCACCAGTCGGGTCAACCTTCAGGCCCTTGCGCGGCGCTTTCCAGGTGAGTTGGTGCTCGACTCCTTCGATGCCGTCGTGTGTGGTGAGGACGTCGGCGCGCTCAAACCCGATCCCGAGGTCTATCGGACCGCGCTGGAACGGCTCGGCCTGCCGGCGGCGCAATGCCTTGCCTTCGAAGACACCCACAACGGAGTGGCCTCGGCAACCGGGGCGGGCGTCCCGGTGGTCGTGACCCCGAGCAGGTACTCCGCCGGCCAGGATTTTTCGGCCGCGACCATGGTGCTCGATGATCTGACGCAGTTCTTCCTGCCCCCGCGCGAGGACTCTTAGCCGGTGTTCTCCACGCCGACGACCACCTCGTTGCGGCGCCGGAATGGGATCGTCCACGGCGGATCGTAGAACCAGGAGAACGGCTCGCCCTTGGGCTCGAAACCGTTGTCGCGCAGGGTGGTGAGTAACTCCTCGGAATGAGAGGCCACCGCCGCCGGGCTGGCGATCCCGGAATAGCGCAGCACCGCGACCGTTTCCGCGGGGACATCGACTAGGCGAACGCGGTCGTCATTCGGGGTCGGCAGGGTGTCCATGGTGTATTCGGCGGGAGTGAAGAAGCGGATGACCCACTGCCCACGGTCATCGCGCGCAGCGGCGACGGGGGCGGTCATGGCGATCTTCTCACTCTGCTGTTGAGCCACGGGTGCGGTCATCGCGATCTTGGACTTGGTGGTGTTGCCGCCGAAGATGTAGCCGGCCAGCCGTCGAAAGCCCTCGCTGCGGGCTTTTTCCTCGTCGGCGTCGATCGTGGTCTCCGCGGCGATACGGGGGCCGTAGCGGCGGATCTCCACGCCGTGCACCCGCCGTTGGACTGTGAACGACGGTTCGGCGGTGCCGGTCCGGATTCCAACGATCGAGCCTCCGGCCCCGGCGACCTGACCCAGTGCCCCGACGATCTTGTTCAGCATGATGTTCCCTCTCCTAGTACCCCCATGGGTTCAACGCGATCAGCCTGCGCATCGTTCCGGGCGGCGGCGTAGCCGCGACTGATATTTTTCCCCCATGAGAGACCTGATCATCGCGGTTCCGCTGTGGGCGGTCATGATGGCCCTGCTGCTGTTGTTCTGTGCTGTGATCTTCCTCTCGCGCCGGGTTGTTCGGCGCCGCTGTGACGAGGAAACCTGTGTCGAACTCGCTGAGCAGGCCAATAGTCTGGCGACCGGACTGGCCGCCACCTTCGCCTTCTTCGTCGGCTTCGCCATCACCGTCACCTGGTCAGCGGTGTCCACCAGCCAGGTGGCGGTCGAACAGCAGGCGGCCTCAATTCAGCAGATGGCCTGGGGACTCAACAACATCGCCGACCGGACTGAGTCCGCCGCGCTAATGGAGAAACTGAGGACGTACGCGACGATGGTGGCCACCGACGATGACGCATTCCTGATTCGCAGCGACACCGCAAATCTGCCCTCGGCCGCCGCGCTGGACCGCTTCGAAGACGCTCTGCACACCTATGCCTTCAGCTCGACTGCGGCAGTGCAGGAAATCAACAGCCTGGTGACCCGGGCGGGCACCCTCGGCACGAATGCGGCCATGGTCTCCGCAGTAGCGCAACGCAGCCTTCCGGGCGTCTTGGGGATCTTGCTGGTGGTCGCCGGTGTGCTGGTCGCGGCCGTCGTCGGCTTCACGACGGTGACGGCGCGTCGGCCGGTCCTGATGTACGTGTGGGCCTTGATCCCGGCGTTGTCGATCACCGTCGTAGTCGCTCTGGCGTTTCCATTCGCCCACCGGATCGGTGTCAGCACCGCTCCCCTGCAAGCCGTTGCGGAAATCCTGGCTGCGCGTTAGGCGTCACTCTTCATTCTTGAGTGTCGTGCGGGCGCGTCAGCGTGGCGTAGCGGGCCCGATGGTAGTCGGTGGATCCAAACTCGTACTGCAGTGCGGTGAGCCGCTTGAAATAGTGCCCGATCGCCAACTCCTCGGTCATGCCCATGCCGCCGTGCAACTGCACCGCGTTCTGGCCGATGAACCGCGCCGCCCGACCGACGGTCGCCTTGGCCGCCGAGACCGCGCGGGCCCGGACATCGGGTTCCTCATCGAGGTTGAGTACCGCGAGGTATACCGCCGATACCGCCTGCTGCAGTTCCATGTACATGTCCACCATCCGGTGGGCGAGCACCTGGAAACTCCCGATCGGTTGGCCGAACTGCTGACGATGTTTGGTGTACTCCACGGTGTCGGCGAGCACTCTGCGCATCGCCCCGACCGCCTCGGAGCACACCGCGGCCGCGCCTTCGTCGCGGGCGCGGGCCAACGAGGGCGCCGCGTCCGCCTGGAGCAGAGCCTCAGCGGGCAGTCGCACGTCATCGAAGACCAGATCGGCGGCGCGGCGGTCATCGATTGTGCGGTAGGCATGCACGGTGAGGCCACCCGGGGGAGCGGTGGCATCGAATTCGGTGAGGAACAGTGCGTCGTGGTCGGCGGCCCGCGCCGTGATCAGCAGGTGGGTAGCCAACGGCGCAGCGATGACGACGATCTTCGAACCCGAAATGAGCCAGTCATCACCGTCGCAAACAGCTGTGGTGGACAACCCATCCCAGCGATCGCCGGAGTCGGCATCCGTTGCGGCGAGGGCGACGATCGCCGATCCTGCGGCCACCTGCGCGAGTACCGCGGTCGCAGCCTTGCCGCCGGCACGGGCCAGGAGTCCGCCGGCAACGATCACCGTATCGATGAATGGTTCGATTACCAGTGCGCGGCCGAGTTCCTCGGAGATCACCATGGCCTCGGTGCCGCGACCACCGCTGCCGCCGGCCGACTCGGGTAGCGTCGCGCCCAGGATGCCGAGTTCCTCGGCGAATGCGCGCCATATCTCCGGTTGCCAGCCGGGGTCGGTTTTTGCCGCGGCGCGACTGGAGTCCAGGCTGTAGCGCGCGGCAAGAAACCTGCTCAAGCCGACGCGCACCATGTCCTGCTCGGGGTTCATGGCGAAGTCCACGGGCGTCCCTTCACGTCGGTCGGCCTACAGCCCCAGGGTTGCTTTGGCGAGGATGTTGCGTTGAATCTCGTTGCTGCCGGCGTAGATCGATCCCGCTCGATCGTTGAGGTACCGCAGTGTCGCCACCGCCTGCCACGCCTCGCCGCTGACGTAGTCGTCGGCCGGCGGGGTGAAGCTCGCCACCGGCCCACCCGGCAGGGTGGCATGCGGTTGGTACACCCGGCCGCGCGGACCCGCCGCCGCCATGGCCAGTTCGGTAATCTCCTGGCTGAGTTCGGTGGACAGGATCTTCAGCATTGAGGAGTCCGCGCCGGGGTTGCCGCCCGCGGCCACGACCGCCAGCACCCGGTACTCCAAAATTTCGAGTACCTCGGCGCGGATTCGCGCGTCGGCGAGCTTGGCCGCGAACACCGGATCGTCGAGCAGGATCCCGCCCGACGGACCGGGCTGCCGTTGGGCCGACTCGGCGATAGACTCCGCCATCACCTGCAACGCCGGTGCCATTGCACCGCCGCCGCGTTCGAACTCGAGAAGGTATTTGGCCACCGTCCAACCGTCGTCGATCGCGCCGATCACGTTTGCCTTGGGCACTCGCACTGCGTCGAAGAAGATCTGGTTTTGGATTTGCTCCCCGGAGGTCATTACCAGCGGTCGGATCTCGATACCGGGTGTGGTCATGTCAATCAGGACGAAGGTGATCCCGTGTTGTTTTCGGGCCGAGCGGCTGGTGCGCACCAGTGCAAAGATCCAATTCGCTTGGCCGGCATGGGTTGTCCAGATCTTGCTGCCGGTACACACCAGGTCCTCGCCGTCGTCGACGGCGGCCATCGATAGCGCGGCCAGATCCGAGCCGGCTTCGGGTTCGGAGTAGCCCTGGCAGAAGAACACCTCGCCGGTCAGGATCCGGGGCAGGAAGTAGTCCTGTTGCGCGGGCGTGCCGAAGGCGATGATTGCGTGGGCGACCATCCGGATGCCCATCGGAGACAGTTCGGGCGCTCCGGCCAGGGTGGATTCCCGGCTGAAGATGTAGTGCTGGGTCAACGTCCACGCGCAGCCGCCGTGTTCAATCGGCCACGCCGGTGCGGCCCAGCCACGCTGGTGCAGGATCGCCTGCCAGGCCATCGAGGCCTCGTGGTCGGCGTAGACACTGGTCGTCAACCGCCCGGCACGCCGCAGTTCAGGGGTCAGGTTCTCATCCAGGAAGGCCCGCACCTCGGCGCGGAACTCCAGATCCTGGGCCGACCAACTCAGGTCCATTCAGGAATCTCCTCGACGTCGGGGTGGCAGTCGATGCGGGCGCGCTCAAAAATGAGTGTCACCCCACGGCGAGTGAATCGGCCAACCGGGGTACCCGTGCCACCCGCACCAGGCATGCTCACATCCGAGGACCCAGGACATGGGCGAGGAGGAGGTGGGCTATGCCGGCGTGGCGTTTGCGCGACTACCACGAAGCCGACCTGGATCAGGCCATTCAGGTGTGGGACCAGGGCCGCGGCCCTGGAACGGCCGAACCGGTGTTCAGCGTCGCCGAGGTGATGGCGGCCGCCCGGGCCGGCCAGCCCGCGGTGGTGGCTGAGGTGGGCGACGAGGTCGTCGGCATGGCGGTGGCGCAACTGCAGGGCGAGCGCGCCTGGATCATGCTGGTGGCGATCGGCTCGCGATGGCGTGACCGCGGCGTCGGTTCCGCACTGCTGGGTGATCTGGAGCGGCGCCTGCGCTCCCAGGGCGTGCGCCGGATCAGCGCGGTGCTCCCGGAGAGCGCTACCGGTGCGGTGGCGCTGGAGAACTCCGGTTACAGCCGCCGCGAAGGACTGGTCTACTACGAGATGATCGAACATCTCGGCCCGGATCAGGCCAACCTGCTCGACGAACTCGGCGGTCTGATGCTGCCTCCCGGCCTATGGGGCGATCTCGCCGGTATGGAGCAGGAGAAGCAGATCATCGAACGGCGCATCGTCGACCCGCTGGCCCATCCCGAAGTTGCCGAACGCTACGGAGTGCGGCCGCCCAAGGCGGTGATCCTGTTCGGTCCGCCCGGAACCGGCAAGACCAGCTTCGCCAAGGCAATCGCGTCGCGGCTGGGCTGGCCGTTCGTCGAGTTGTTTCCGTCGAGGTTGGCCGCGACCGGCACCGGTGGGCTCGCGGCCTCGCTGCGGGAGGCCTTTGCCGAACTCGCCGAACTCGATGAGTTGGTGTTGTTCATCGACGAGGTTGAGGAGATCGCCACCGCTCGTTCGGGGGCCTCGACCGCAGAGTTGGGGGTGACCAACGAACTGCTCAAACTGATCCCGGCCTTCCGCCAACACGACAGCCGGCTGCTGGTCTGCGCCACCAACGCCGTGCACTCGCTGGACTCGGCGTTCTTGCGGCCGGGCCGCTTCGATTACGTACTGCCGGTGGGACCGCCGGATCAGCCGGCCCGCAGCGCGGTATGGGTTCGCTATCTCGGCGCGGCCAATGCCGGCGTGGACGTGGAACGACTGGCGACCGCATCGGACTTGTTCACCCCCGCCGACATCGAGTTCGCCGCGCGCAAGGGTGCACAGGCGGCGTTCGAGCGGGAGATGCGCGACGGCGGCGGCCGCCCGGCCACCACCGAGGACTATCTCAACGCGATCGGTCAGGTCAGGCCCACACTGACCGCCGACATGCTGGCCGAGTTCGAGCGCGGAAAGGAAGACTTCGCCCGACTGTAGGGCGTTACTTCACGTCGAAGGAGACCGTGTGCCAGCCGGTGGCACCATCGGGAATCACGCCCATCTGATCGCCGGTCTGCACCGCGCCGGTGTTATCCGTGGCGCGCACGGCAACGGTGTGCTGGCCTCCGGTGGCGTTCCAGTCGAAGCTCCACAGCCGCCAGGTGTCGTTGGAGTAGGCCGCACCCAACTGCGCCGGCCGCCAGGGACCGTCGTCGACGCGCACCTCGACGGCCTCGATGCCGCGGTGCTGCGCCCATGCCACCCCGCCGAAGGTGGTCGGCCCGGCGGACAGGCGGGCACCACTACGGGGAACGTCGATGCGCGACTGGGTCTTGATCGGGGCCTGCGCCGACCAGCCCAGCTTGGTCCAGTAGGCCTCGGCGCGGTCGAACTGGGTCAGTTCGAGGTCAACCACCCACTTGGTGGCCGACACGAAGCCGTACAGCCCGGGAACCACTAGGCGGGCCGGGTAGCCGTGCTCGACGGGCAGCGGCACCCCGTTCATCCCGATCGCCAGCAGTGAATCGCGGTCATCGGTGAGGGCCTCCACCGGTGTTCCGATGGTGAAACCGTCGATCGACGTGGACAACACCATGTCGGCGTCGGCGGCAATCCCGGCGTCGCGCAACAGATCCCGGACCCGGTATCCGACCCAGGTCGCGTTGGAGATGAGATCGCCACCGACCGGATTCGACACGCACGCCAGCGTCACGGTCTTCTCGATCGGCTCGAAGCGTTGCAGATCGTCGAAGGTGTAGGTCACCTCGCGATCCACCATGCCGTGGATCCGCAACCGCCAGTCGGCGCGAGACAGTTGCGGCACGCTCAATGCGGTGTCGATGCGGTAGAACTCGTCGTTCGGGGTGATGAAGTTCGTTATACCGGCACCCTTGGGAACGACATCGGCCGGTGGCGGCGGGGGTGCGATCGCCGGCGTGGGCAGCGCCAGGGCGTCGCGGTCACCGGATACCGACCGCAGTAGGCGGGTGAGCACTGCGCCGGCCACTCCGGTCACCAGACCAGCCGCGGCGAAACCTAAGGTCGCCAGCGACAGCCGCCGACCCCCGTCGACCCGGTCGGCCCCGTCGACCCCGTCAGCCCCGGCGGTTCCGTCGACCCCCTCGCGGATGCGTCCCGAGGTCAGCAGGCGCAGCACTGCGATCGCGCTACCGATCCCGACCAGGGTGGGGATCAGATCGGCCGGGCTCGCGCCGGGCCGGGCCAGCACCGCCGCGCAGCCGATGACACCGGCCGCGACGAAGAACAGGCTGCCCAGGGGAACCCGGGAGCGCTCCCAGCGTGCGGCGAGGGCGGCCAATGCCGCGATAACCAGGATCACCATCACCGCGAGGAACAACTTGTCGGCGGTCCCGAACGTCTGGATGGCCCACTCCTTGGCCGGACCCGGTGTCAGGTTCACCACCGCGGTGCCCACCGCGGTGCGGACGTCGGCGGCCGGGGAGAAAAAAGACGCCAGCAACTGGGCCACACCCAGGCCGACCGCGGCAGCGGCCACACCCGCACTCATCCGCAAACCCGCCGACTGCTTCGTCGCCATGGAGGAAATCTACCGCCGCAACTCCCTGGCGGGCGATTACCGGTCGATGACGGCCACCCGGACGGGGTGTCGGCGCGGGGTGGCCGGGCGGTAACGTGCCGGTCAGGACGCGGTCCCGAACGCTGACCCCGCCGACACCAGGAGATGACCGATGCCCATTGCACTCACCGACGACCACCGCGAACTCGGCGACGTCGCTCGCTCGTTTCTGACCGCGCAGAAAGCCCGGCTGGCATCGCGTGCTCTGCTCGACGCCGACACCGAGACCCGGCCGCCGTTCTGGTCAGAGCTGGCCGAACTGGGATGGCTGGGCCTTCACATCGACGAGCAGTACGGCGGTTCCGGCTATGGACTACCGGAACTGGTGGTGGTCATCGACGAGTTGGGCCGCGCCGCGGCGCCGGGACCTTTCGTGCCCACGACCACGGTGTCCTCGGTGGTGGCGGCATTCGGCACCGCAGAGCAGAAGGCCCGGTTACTGCCGGGCCTGATCGACGGATCACGCACCGCCGCAATCGGATTCGGAGGTGACCTGACGCTGGCAGGCGGTCGTGTTTCGGGCCGGGCCGGGGTGGTAGCCGGAGCGGGACTAGCTGATCTGCTTCTGCTGGGCGTCGGTGACGACATGTTCGTGGTGGAACGTAACGCTGACGGCGTGTCGGTGGAGGTGCCGGAGAACCTGGACCGAAGCCGCCGATCGGGTCGCGTCGCCCTCACCGACGTCGCCGTCGGTGACGGTCTGCTCCCCGGCGCCCGCGACGGCGCAGTGGCGCGCGCCCGCACCCTGTTCGCCGCCGAGGCGGTCGGTGGTGCCTCGGACTGTGTGGACAGCGCCGTCGAGTATGCGAAGGTCCGCGAGCAGTTCGGCCGCACTATCGCGACCTTTCAGGCCGTCAAGCACCATTGCGCCAACATGCTGGTGGCCGCCGAGTCGGCGCTGGCCTGTGTCTGGGACGCCGCGCGTGCCGCCGATGACGACGAATTGCAATTCGGCCTGACCGCGGCCGCCGCCGCGACGCTGGCGTTCCCCGCGTACGTGCGCAACGCCGAACTCAACATCCAGGTGCACGGTGGCATCGGGTTCACCTGGGAACACGACGCGCATCTGCACCTGCGTCGCGCGCTGGCCGTGCAGGCCATTTTCGGCGGCGACGGCGCGCCCACCGACGTCTTCGAACTGACGGTGAAGGGAATCACCCGGGCCAACAGTCTCGACCTGCCGCCGGAAGCCGATGCGTTGCGCACCGAGATCCGCGCCGAAGCGCAGCGTTTCGCCGAACTCGACGAGAAGGCCCAACTCGACGAGTTGATCGCGACCGGTTACGTGATGCCGCACTGGCCCAAGCCGTGGGGCCTGTCCGCCGGCGCGGTGGAGCAACTGCTCGCCGAAGAGGAGTTCGCCGCCGCCGGCATCACCCGGCCGGATTACGGCATCACCGGCTGGGTCATCCTCACCCTGATCCAGCACGGAACGCCCTCCCAGATCGACCGATTCGTTGAAAAGGCTCTCCGCAAGGACGAGGTCTGGTGCCAGCTGTTCTCCGAACCGTCGGCCGGGTCGGACGCCGCGGCGGTCAAGACCCGCGCCACCCGTGTCGACGGTGGCTGGAAGATCACCGGACAAAAGGTGTGGACCAGCGGCGCGCACTACTGCCAGCGTGGGTTGGCGACTGTCCGCACCGACTTCGACGTGCCCAAGCACGCCGGCATCACGATGGTGATCCTGGACATGAAGGCGCCCGGGGTCGAGGTGCGGCCGCTACGCCAGATCACCGGGGGCTCGGACTTCAACGAGGTGTTCTTCGATGAGGTGTTCGTGCCCGACGAGGATGTCGTCGGGGAGCCCAATGCGGGCTGGGCCGTGGCCCGGGCCACCCTGGGCAACGAGCGGGTCAGCATCGGCGGCGGGGGCGGCGGAATCGCACCCGCCTCGGCGTGGCTGATGCACCTGGCCCAGACCCGCGGCGACGCGGTGATCGGCGCGGTGTCGCGGGTCGGGCGGTTCCTGGCCGAGGATCACGCGCTGCGGCTACTCAACCTGCGCCGGGTCGCCCGCAGCATTTCCGGCGCCGAACCCGGTCCGGAGGGCAACATCACCAAATTGAAGTTGGCGGATCACTTCCACGAACAGGGCGCCATTGCGGCCGCCCTGGTGGGACCGGATCTGGCACTGGAGGACGGCGAGGGCGCGCTGGCGTCCCGGGCGGCAATGGGCGCCCGCGGGATGGCGATCGCCGGCGGCACCTCGGAGGTGGCGCGCAACCAGATTGCCGAGCGCATCCTCGGTATGCCGCGGGATCCGCTGATCAAATAGTCTGCGGTCCATGACAGCCAGGAACACGTCGGCTCGGAAGTCGCCGGCCGGGAAGACGCCGGCAGTGCAGATCACCGTGCGCGGTTCGCACTCGGTGCTGGCGGCTCCCCAGCAGGCAACCGTGCACGCCGTGCTCAGCGCCGAGGGCCGGGTAGCCGAACCGGTGTTCCGAAAGGTGACTGGAGCGCTGGCAGAGGTCACCGCATCCGTTGAGGCACAGCATCACCCCAAGCGCGGCCCGGTGACCCGGTATGCGATCGACCAGGTTCGAATCGGGTCGCATCGGCCGTGGAGCGGGGAGGGCAAGCGACTTCCGCTGGTGCACACTGCGGTGGTGTCGATCACCGCGGTGTTCACCGACTTCGATGCGCTGGCCGCGTGGGTGGCCTGGGGCATCGGCGTCGACGGGTTGAGCATCTCCCACGTCGACTGGACGCTGACCGACGCCAAACGACTTGACGTGGAACGCAAGACGCGCCGCAAGGCGGTGCGGGACGCGCAGATTCGCGCCCAGGACTACGCCGACGCGCTCGACCTGGGCCCGGTGACGGTCCTCGCGATCAGCGACCCCGGCCTGGGCGAACGACCGCAACAGAAAATTGTCCTGGCCCGCGCGATGGCGGCACCGGCGGAGGAGTCACCGCAGTTCGAATTGAGGCCCGAGGAGATCACGATCACCGCCGAGGTGGAGGCGACGTTCATCATCGAAGGTCGGCGCTGAGTCTGCGGCTACCGCGGCCTTGCAAATTCGCGTAGCCAGTCGAACCACTCGTTCATTCCTTCGCCCGTGCGCGCGCTGACCGGCAGGATTCGCGCGCCGGGATTGACCTCCCGCACCCTGGAGATGTAGGTGTCGACGTCCGCATCGAGGTGGGGAATCAGGTCAATCTTGTTGAGCAGCAACACATCGACGGACCGGAACATCACCGGGTACTTCAGTGGTTTGTCTTCACCCTCGGTCACCGAGTACACCATTGCCTTGGCGTGTTCGCCGACGTCGAACTCTGCCGGGCACACCAGATTTCCGACGTTCTCGATGATCACCAGGTCCAAGGCGGGCAGGTCGAGGCCGTCCAACGCCCGGTGAACCATCGAAGCGTCGAGGTGGCATTCACCGCCGAAGCCGTTACTGGTATTCAGCAGCGAGATCTGCGCGCCACGCCCGCCGAGTTTCGCGGCGTCGAGATCGGTGGCGATGTCGCCCTCGACGATTCCCACGGCGAACTCGCCGGCCAGCGCATCCAGGGTCCCCGCCAGCACCGTGGTCTTGCCCGATCCCGGTGAGCTCATCAGATTCAGCGCCCGGATTCCGTTGCTTTCGAAGGCCGTCCGGTTGATTTCGGCGCGGTTGTCGTTCTCGGCGAAGATCGCCTCCAGCACCTCGATGCGCTCGGTGCCGGTGGCATATCCGCGGTGATCGCCGTGATCGTGCTCGTGATCGTGCTCGTGATCGTGCTGGGTGCCGTCATCGTGGCGGTGGAATCGGCCCATTCTCCAGACTCTAGTTCCCGGACCCCCGGCTAGGTCACGTCCACGGAGGTCACCAGGAACTCCTCGCCGCGCACCACCGCCACGTCGGCGCTTTGACACCGCGGGCAGGCCACCGACCACCGGGATTCGATCTCGGACTGCTGCCCGCAACCGCGGCACGCCACTTCGGCCGCAACGAACTCCAACTCCAATTCGGCATCCGCCATGTTCTCGTCGTCGCGAACGATGGTCCAGCAGAACGCCAGCGAATCCGGCACCACCTGGCGCAGCGCACCCACCTGGACCCGGACCACGTCGACCCGCCGACCGACGGCGTGTGGCCTGATCACCGCGGCGATCGCCCGGCACAGGGACAACTCATGCATCGGCGCAACCCTACGACTAGCGTCATCGCGGTGACCGTAAGGGTTCGCCTCGACATCACCGGCGTGGTGCAGGGCGTGGGTTTTCGTCCTGCTGTCGCGCGGATCGCCGCCGAGCACGGGCTTGGCGGGTGGGTCTACAACGACGCCGGGTCGGTGCACTGCGAGTTCGAAGGCCCCGCGCCCGACGTCGACGCCGGCGTCAGCGCGCTGCGACACCAACCGCCGCCGATGGCCCGCATCGACACCCTGAGTGTCACTCCCGTCAGCCTCACCGGCGCAACAGTTTTTGAGATCGTCGAGAGCCAGACCGGTGACGCTTCGCGCACCCTGGTTCCCCCCGATATTGCGATGTGCGCGGACTGCCTGCGCGAGATGCGCGACCCGGCCGACCGCCGCTACGGACACCCGTTCATCACCTGCACCAACTGCGGGCCGCGTTACACCGTGATCACCGACCTGCCCTATGACCGTCCCACCACGACGATGACGGGTTTCCCGATGTGCGACGCCTGCTCGGCGGAGTACCACGATCCGCGGGACCGCAGATTCCACGCCCAAACCATCGCGTGTGCGGATTGCGGGCCCCGGCTGTCGTGGCCGATCGAGGCCGCAGCCGATGCGTTGCTGAGCGGGAGAGTGGTCGCGATCAAGGGAATCGGCGGGTTTCACCTCGCCTGCCGTGCCGACGACGCCGCGGCGGTGAACATGCTGCGGGATCGCAAGAACCGGCCTGCCAAGCCGTTCGCGGTCATGGTGGCCGGCCTGGCTTCGGCGCGCGCCATCGCCGAGATCGACGAGGCCGCGGGCGTGGCACTGACGTCCCCGGCCGCGCCCATTGTGTTGGTGCCGCGACGGGGAACCGTCGTCAGCGACGCGGTTGCCCCGGGATTGGGCGACCTCGGGGTGATGCTGGCCTATTCACCCGTGCACCATCTGCTGTTCGACCAGCTCGGCGATACGCCGCTGATCATGACCTCGGCCAACCAGGGCGGCTCACCGATCGTTTACCGGGATGAAGATCTGGACTGGATCGACGGTCTCGCCGATGCGGTCCTCACCCACGACCGACCCATTCACGTGCCGTGCGAAGACTCGGTGGTCACCATCGACGACCAGGGTGAGCAGGTGCCACTGCGGCGCTCCCGCGGCTACGCGCCGCTGCCGATCTTGGTGGCCGGTTCCGGTGACGAGGTGTTGCTGGCCACCGGCGGCGATCTGAAAACCGCCTTCGTCTTGATGGCGGGCGCGATCGACGGACGCCGCCACGCCCACCTGTCCTCGCACCTCGGGGACATGGCCGATCCGCGCACCCAGACGTGCTTCACCTCGACGCTGGAGCATCTGGCATTCATGACCGGCCAGCACCCCGCCGTGATCGCCTGCGATATGCACCCCGGATACGCCACCACCGCCTGGGCCCGGCGCGTCGCCGCCGGTCGACCGGTACTGGCCGTGCAACACCACCACGCGCACGCCGTCTCGCTGCTGGCCGAACACCAGCGGTTGGGTACCCCGATGATCGCGGTGGCCTTCGACGGCACCGGATACGGACTCGACGGCACGGTCTGGGGTGGGGAACTGCTGGCGATCGGTGATCCCGCCCAGTTCAGTCGAGTCGGGCATCTGGCGCCGTTCGCACTCCCCGGAGGTGAGGGCGCGGTGCGCCACCCGGCCCGGATCGCCCTGGACCTGCTCGTCCGGGCCGGCATCGACTGGGCGCCGGACCTGCCGCCGGTGGCCGCGGTGGGGGAGGCCGGACTGGGTGTCCTGCGTCAGCAGATCCCGCGCGGGCTGGGCTGTGTGCCGACCACCAGCATGGGCCGGTTATTCGATGCCGTCGCCAGCCTGCTCGGGGTCTGCCAGCAGGTCAGCTACGAAGGCCAGGCCGCGGTCGAACTCGAGCACCTCGCCCGCGGGGGGCGTGACGTGGGCCTGGACTTCGACGTTGACCGCGGGGTGCTGGATCCCGCGCCGGTGATTGTCGGCGTCGTCGACGGGTTACGGTCCGGGGTTGAGCGCGCCGACCTGGCCAACGGGTTCCACCAGGCGGTCATCCGGGCTACCACCCTCGCCGCCCGGCATTGCGCCGAGGAGGCCGGCGCCGCGGTGATCGGGTTGACCGGCGGAGTGTTCGCCAATCAGATCCTGCTGCGGGGACTGCGGGAATCTTTGACCAGGAGTGGTTGTGAGGTGCTCAGTCACCGTATCGTTGCCTGTAACGACGGCGGCCTGGCGCTGGGCCAGGCCACCATTGCCGCCGCCATCAGGGCCACGGCCGAGAATAGGAGCGCCCCATGTGTCTCGGAATCCCCGGCAAAGTGATCGACATCTGGGAGGAGTCGGGAACCCGGATGTCGACGGTCGACTTCGGCGGCACCACCAAGACGGTGTGCCTGGCGTATCTCCCTGACATGGAACGCGGCGAGTACACGATCGTGCACGCGGGTTTTGCCCTTACCCGCCTCGATGAGGACTCCGCCAACGAGACGCTGAAGATGTTCGCCGACCTCGGCTTCCTCGACGAGGAGCTGGCCGGAACCGAAGGGCAGAGCAGCCGGGAGACGGCGTGAAGTACCTCGACGAGTTCCGGGACCCCATTGCCGCCAAGTCGCTCGTCGAGGCGATCCGGCGCGGCGCGACGCGCCCCTGGACCATCATGGAGGTCTGCGGGGGCCAGACCCACTCCATCATCCGTAACGGTATCGATCAATTGCTCGACGGCGCAGTCGAATTCATTCACGGGCCGGGTTGCCCGGTGTGCGTCACACCGCTGGAGATGATCGACCGGGCACTGGAGATCGCTTCCCGTGACGACGTGATTTTCTGCTCCTTCGGCGACATGCTGCGGGTACCGGGAAGCAAGCGGGATTTGTTCAGCGTGCGGGCCCGCGGCGGCGACGTCCGCATCGTCTACTCGCCGCTGGATGCCACCCGGGTCGCCGCCGAGAACCCCGACAAACAGGTGGTGTTCTTCGGCGTCGGCTTCGAGACCACCGCGCCGGCCAACGCGATGTCGGTGCTGCACGCCCAGCGCCTGGGGCTGACCAACTTCTCGCTGCTGGTCTCCCATGTTCTGGTTCCGCCGGCGATGACGGCGATCTTGAGTTCGCCGTCCAACCGGGTGCAGGGCTTTCTGGCCGCCGGCCACGTGTGCACGGTGATGGGCACCGGCGAGTATGGCCCCCTGGTGGAGAAGTTCAACATCCCGATCGTGGTCACCGGGTTCGAGCCGCTGGACCTGCTCGAAGGGGTGCGCCAACTCGTCGAATTGATGGAGGCCTGCCACGTCGACGGGAGCCGGGCCGAGTTGCGCAACGCCTACCCGCGGGCGGTCACCGACGTCGGGAACGTGGTGGCTCAGCAGGCGCTGGCCGATGTCTTCAGCGTCACCGACCGGCAGTGGCGTGGCATCGGCATGATCCCCCGATCCGGCTGGACGCTGTCGCCGCGGTACGCCGAGTTCGACGCCGAACTCAAGTTCGGGGTGGGTGACCTGCAGGTACAGGAATCCGAGCTGTGCCATGCCGGAGAGGTGCTGCAGGGCCTGCTCAAGCCCAATCAATGTCCGGCCTTCGGCACCGACTGCACGCCGCGAAACCCCCTCGGTGCGACCATGGTCTCCAGCGAGGGGGCGTGCGCGGCGTACTACCAGTTCCGTCGGCTGGAGTCGTCTGCGCGTGTCTAGTCCCGTCGACCCGACCAACTGGGTCTGTCCGTTGCCGCTGCGCGAAACCACGCGGATCGTAATGGGCCACGGCGGCGGCGGCATCCTGTCCGAGGAACTCATCGAGAACCTCTTCCTGCCGGCCTTCGGTACCGCCGGCGGCGTCTCGCGAGACTCCGCCGTGCTGGACATCGGGGCGGCGCGGATCGCTTTGACCACCGACTCCTACGTGGTCAACCCCCTGTTCTTCCCGGGCGGCAACATCGGCGACCTCGCCGTCCACGGCACCATCAACGACCTGGCGTGCAGCGGGGCACAACCGCTGGGGTTGACGGCCGGATTCATCCTCGAAGAGGGCCTGGAGATGGAGGTGCTCGGTGCCGTCGCTCACGCCATGGGCAGAGCCGCCGCCGCCGCCGGGGTCCCGATTGTCACCGGCGACACCAAGGTTGTCGGAAAAGGCAGCGCGGACGGCCTTTTCATCAACACCGCCGGTGTCGGCGTCGTACCCGCGGGCTTGCGCATCGGACCCGAGCAGGCCCGCCCGGGCGATCACATCATCGTCTCGGGCAACATCGGTGAGCACGGTGTGGCGATCATGAGCGTGCGCGAGGGCATCGACTTTGGCACCACGATGACCACCGACAGTGCGCCCCTGCACCGCCTGGTGGCGGCGATGCTCGCCGCAGTTGACGATCCGAACGAGATTCACGCACTGCGCGATCCGACCCGCGGCGGACTCGTCGCAGCGACCGTGGAGATCGCCCGCAGTTCCGGCGTCGGCGTCGAACTCGATGAGGCGAAGGTGCCGGTTCCTGAAGCGGTGGCCTCGGCGTGCGGGTTCCTGGGCCTGGATCCGCTGCAGGTGGCCAACGAGGGCAAGTTGGTCGCCTTCGTCGACCCCGCGCACAGCGAGGCAGTGCTGGCCGCCATGCGCGCCCGTCCCGAGGGGGCGGCGTCGGTGATCATCGGCCGCGCCGTTGCCGAGCACCCGGGCATGGTGGTGGCCAAAACCCCGTTCGGAACCACCCGCGTCGTCGAACGTGAACTGGGCGAACAACTTCCGCGGATCTGCTAACGCCGGTGGCTGAACCCATGATCCGCGGAGTCACCGGAACACTGGACGCCGGGGCCGTCGCCGCGCTGAGGGTCTGGGTGCGGGCGCAAGGCCTGGGCACCACCGTGACCGACGTCGTCCCGCTGGCCGGCGGCAGCCAGAACGTGGTGGTGCGCCTGAAGATCGACGGTCGCTCACTGGTGCTGCGCCGCCCACCCCCGCACCCGCGACCCAACAGTGACCGGACGATGCAACGCGAGATTGCGGTGCTGAGAACCCTGGCGGGAAGCTTGGTGCCCCATCCGGCGATCATCGCCTGGTGTGAGGATCTGGAGGTCCTCGGTGTCGTTTTCTATCTGATGGAGGACGTCGACGGGTTCAACCCCGGAAACGAGGTCACGACCGCGTACATCCGCGATCCGGCGATGCGTCATCGGGTTGGTCTCAACTATGCCGCCGACGTCGCCAGGCTGGGTCGGGCCAAGTGGCAGGACGGCCCGTTGGCGGCGTGGAAGCGTCCCGGGTCCTTCCTGGAACGTCAAGTGCCACAGTGGCGCTCGGCGGTCAATGCCTACCGTCAGCAGGATGGCTACGCGTTTGACTCACTGCCCGGGGTGGATGAATTGGCGGATTGGCTGGAGGCCAACCGGCCACCGGAATCCGAGCCCGGAATCATCCACGGCGACATCCACCTGAATAACACCATGTTGCGCCGCGACACACCCGAGGTGGCGGCATTCGTGGACTGGGAGATGTGCACCATCGGCGATCCGCTGCTTGATCTGGGCTGGATGCTGATCTGCTGGCCCATCCCGCCGGATCCACTGGGCTCGGCAGGGTATCTGGCCGAGTTGGGTGGACTGGCCCAGCGCGAGGAGTTGCTCGAGGCCTATCAGGCCGCGGGTGGGCGACGCATCGAACACCTGGACTGGTACCTGGCTCTGGCCTGCCTGAAACTCGGCGTTGTCATCGAAGGCACCTGGGCGCGCCACCTGGCCGGCGCTGCGAGCCGGGAGGCCGGACAACGGTTACACGATGGGGCCGTGATGCTGATGGGCCTGGGCACCGCTGTTGCCGGCGGCGACAACCCGTTCCGTTAACCCGCGAAACCTCAGTGTTGCGGGGCGTTGCCGGCCGCGCAGGCGCACTGCTGGGCGGGTGGCACGTTGCGCATGACTTCAGCGACGTGCTCGCCGCAACCATTCCAGGTGGTCTTCTGGCAGCGGGGGCATTGAACGGGGTAGCACATGGTTTCCTCCTCGGGTCGTCAGTGTATTGTACAAGTACCCCCCAGGGTATTTTATTTCCCCTGACGCAGCGCTTGCATGTACCCCTATGGGTATGTCTATGATGGAGATGGACATACCCCCTTGGGTATCTGATAAGAATGGAACCACTTATGAGCGCATCCTCGCCAGCCCTCGTCGACGCCGCCGATCTTCGGAGCCTTCTCGCTTCGGCGGAGCCGCCCCGAATTCTCGACGTCCGCACTCCCGGGGAGTTCGAGAGCCTGCACATCGCCGGGGCGTACAACGTGCCACTGGACCTGCTGCGGGAACATCGTGATGAGATCCGTGCGCATCTCGACGATCGGGTGGTGCTGGTGTGCCGCTCCGGCCAGCGCGCCACTCAGGCGGAGGAGACGCTGCGAAACGCGGGCCTGACCAACGTGGGAATCCTGGTCGGCGGGATGAACGCCTGGGAGGCCAACGGGTTCACGGTCAACCGCGGTGCTCAGCGCTGGGATCTGGAACGACAGGTTCGCCTCGTCGCCGGGGCCATCGTCGCAGTCGCAGTCCTGGCCAGCATTTTCGTGCCGGGCCTCAAGTGGCTCGCCTTCGCGATTGGTTTCGGTCTGGTCATGGCTGCGGCGACCAACACTTGCATGATGGGCCAGATGCTGGCCAAACTGCCCTACAACCGCGGCGCCACGTGTGACGCGCAGAGCATCGTCTCGCAACTCGTCGGCTCCGGCCCGGCCGGGAACGCGAAGCGCTGATGATCGCCCTGACCGTCGGGCTGGCCGTGCTGGTCGGCGTCGCACTGGGACTCCTCGGAGGCGGCGGCTCGATTCTGACGGTCCCACTGCTGGCCTACGTCGGCGGAATGGATGCCAAGCAGGCCATCGCAACATCGCTGCTCGTCGTCGGAACCACCAGTGCGGTGGCGGCCATCTCGCACGCCCGCGCCGGACGGGTGCAGTGGCGTACCGGACTGATCTTCGGCGTGGCCGGCATGGTCGGGGCATTCGGTGGCGGACTGTTGGCACGGTTCATTCCCGGGAGCGTGCTGCTCATCGGCTTCGCCGTCATGATGATCGGCACCGCGATCGCGATGCTGCGCGGCCGAAAGGATGTCGGCCCAGCCGATGCCCACCACCGCATCCCGGTCCCCAAGGTGGTCGCCGAGGGCTTGGTGGTGGGTCTGGTCACCGGTTTGGTCGGCGCCGGTGGCGGATTCCTGGTGGTTCCCGCGCTGGCGTTGATGGGTGGACTTCCGATGCCGATCGCGGTCGGCACCTCGCTGGTCGTCATCGCGATGAAGTCGTTCGCAGGGTTCGCCGGGTATCTGAGCAGCGTCTCGATAGATTGGCGGATCGCAGGCATGGTCACCGCGGCCGCCGTGCTGGGCGCCCTGGTAGGGGCTCGGTTGACGGCGCTGGTCGACCCCGACTCGCTGCGCAAGGCGTTCGGCTGGTTCGTGCTGGTGATGTCCTCGGTCATTCTGTTCGAGGAGGTTCATCCGGTGGCCGGTATCGCCACGGTGGCGTTGACGGTTGTCGCGGCAATCGTCTATCACCTGCGAAGCCGCCGGCGAAGCAATACCCCGGCGGGCAAACTCGCCATGGCAGAGGCATAAGAAGGAGAAATCATGGTTGGTGACGAAGACGCCATCGCCGGTGTGCTGAACCGGCTGCGTCGCGCGCAGGGTCAGTTGGCGGGCGTTATCTCAATGATCGAGCAGGGCCGCGACTGCAAGGACGTCGTTACCCAACTCGCCGCGGTGTCCAAGGCGCTGGACCGGGCCGGCTTCAAGATCGTTGCCACCGGGTTGCGGGAGTGCGTCCTGGGCGAAGGCGCCGACGGCCAGGCCCCGATGACCGAGGCTGAGTTGGAAAAGCTATTCCTCTCGCTGGCCTGAGGAAGGGTTACCCGGAACCGGACTCTCAGCCCAGCGGCCGCAGCATGATCGGCATACCGTCGATCGGAACGGGCATGCCGGCGTTGTCATAGTGCGGCCGGTAGCCCGGGTGGGTCAACTCGAGGCGGTAGTTGCGCAACAACCGGTGCATGACTGTCTTGATCTCGAGTTGCCCGAAGACCATGCCGATGCACTTGTGCGCGCCCCCGCCGAACGGCGAGAACGCGTAACGGTGCCGCTTGTGCTCAGAGCGAGGCTCGGCGAACCGGGCGGGATCGAAACGCTCAGGGGCGTCCCACAACTCCGGGAGCCGGTGGTTCATGCCCGGCCACAGGGTCACATTGGTTCCGGCCGGAATGTAGTGGCCCAAAATCTCGGTGTCGCGGACCGCCCGACGGACGCTGAACGGCAGCGGGGTGACCAGGCGCAGGGCCTCGTTGATCACGAGGTCGAGGGTCTCCAGCGTGTCGAGTGCGTCGATGTCGAGTGGGCCGTCGCCGATCCGGTCACCCTCCTCGCGGCATCGCTGCTGCCAGTGCGGGTCGGCGGCCAGGTGGTAGGCCATCGTGGTGAGTGTCGACGTCGACGTGTCGTGGGCCGCCATCATCAGGAAGATCATGTGGTTGACGATGTCGGTGTCGGTGAAGGAGTTGCCCTCGTCGTCGGTGGTGTGGCAGAGCACCGTCAGCATGTCGGTGCCTTCGGCGGTTCTGCGTTGGCGGACCCGCTCGGTGAAATACTCCTCGAGCACCTTGCGGGCCTGCAGTCCGCGCCACCACTTGAACGGCGGAACCGGGGTTCGGATGATCGCGCCACCGGCCCGGGTGGTGGTCTCGTAGGCCGCCTTGATCCGCGTCACGAGTTCGTGATCACTGCCCGGCTCATGGCCCATGAACACCGCTGAGGCGATGTCGAGGGTGAGTTCCTTGACCGCCGGCATGAACAGGAATCGCCCGTCGTTGACCGGCCAGTCCTTGGCCACCACCGACGTGGCCACGGTGTCCATCAGGGCGATGTAACCCGACAGCCGGGTGCGGGTGAATGCCTCCTGCATGATCCGGCGGTGGTACATGTGCTCGTCGAAGTCCATCAGCAGCAGGCCGCGGGTGAAGAACGGCCCGATGACCGTCTGCCAGGCAACAGTCGAGAAGTCCTTGTTCCGGTTGGAGAACACTTCCTGGGTGGCGTCCGGGCCGAGTGCGGCGACCGCGTTGAGGGCGGGGGTTTTACTGAAGTGCACCGGACCGAACTTCCGGTAGGTCTCCAGCACGTAATCGGGTCCGCCGCGGAACACCTCGATCAGATGGCCCAGGACCGGTAGGCCGTCGTTGCCCATTACCGGCTTCAGCCCGCTGCCGGGCGGCGGCTCGGCGAAGACGAACTCCGGCCACTGGGTGTCACGCAGCCGCTCGTCGAGCATCCCCATCCCGGGGATGGTGTTCAGCGTCGGGGTGAGCCGACGTCGGGCCTGATCGAGTAGGTAACGCGGGGTGCTGACGGTGGTCATCGATGCTCCTCGACGGACACGGTACTGGGACGCTGTGGAAAAACCATGGGGCATTGCGGTGAACTCTGCTGGCCCAATTGACGGCTGTCAAGTTTTCCTCCGGCATCGGCGTGGTGCATGGTGAATAGGTGAGTTCAGCGCAGGAATCGGCCCCGGAGTCATCGGGGGCACCCCGGCGACGTGGCGACCGACAGCGGCACGCGATCATTGCGGCGGTTCGCGAACTGTTGCAGGAGAAGCCCTTCGCCGAACTGTCGGTCAGCTCCATCAGTGAGCGGGCGGGGGTGGCACGGTCGGGCTTCTACTTCTACTTCGACTCCAAGTACGCGGTCCTTGCGCACATCCTCGGCGACGTCGCCCGGGAACTCGAGGAGCTCACCGGAGACTTCGCGCCGCGTGGCGAGGGGGAGACTCCGGCGGAGTTCGCCAGGCGCATGGTGGGCAGCGCTGCGGCGGTGTACGCGCACAACGACCCGGTGATGTCGGCCTGCAATAGCGCTCGCAGCACCGACGCGGAGATCCGCGAAATTCTGGACCGTTACAACGAGGCCGTCATCGATCAGATCGTGCCGATCGTGGAGGCCGAGATCGCCGGCGGCACCGCCGATCCAATCACCGCCGACGTTCGCGCTCTGGTGCGAATGCTGTCGGCGGCCACCGCACTGACGCTGTCAGGGGAGTCGCTGTTCCTCGGCCTTGATCGCGATCTGGGTAGGGCGGTGGCAGTGCTGGAAAGGCTTTGGCTGCACGCACTGTGGGGTGGGCAGGCCAGCAGCCGGTCATGACCTACAACTTTGCGGATAAGCGGGTCTTCATCACCGGTGCGGCCAGTGGGATCGGTCGGGCCACCGCGCTGAAACTCGCGCGTGAGGGCGCGGTGCTCTACCTCACCGACATCAATGCCGAAGGACTCGCCCAGACGGTGGCCGACGCCCGCCGAGCAGGTGCCGAGGTCGCCGAACATCGCGCCCTCGATATCGCCGACCACGACCAGGTGGCCCACTTCGCCGCCGATATTCACACCCGGCATCCCGCCATGGACATCGTCATGAACATCGCCGGAATCTCCGCGTGGGGAACCGTCGAACACCTCACGCACGGACATTGGCGGTCGATGATCGACGTGAATCTCATGGGCCCGATCCACGTCATCGAAACCTTTCTGCCGCCGATGGTGGCGGCCGGACGCGGCGGGCAACTGGTCAACGTGTCCTCGGCCGCCGGACTGGTGGCCCTGCCCTGGCACGCCGCTTACAGCGCCAGCAAGTACGGGCTGCGGGGGCTGTCGGAGGTGCTGCGCTTCGATCTGGCCCGCCACCGTATCGGTGTCTCGCTGGTGGTTCCCGGTGCGGTGAACACCCCTTTGGTCGACTCCGTGCATCTGGCCGGTGTCGATCGGGAACATCCCCAGGTGCAACGGTGGGTGGGACTGTTCAGCGGCCACGCCATATCGGCCGAAAAAGTCGTCGACAAGATGCTGGACGGGATCGCCCGAAACCGGTTTCTGATCTACACCTCGGCCGACATTCGGGCCCTGTATGCGTTCAAACGGTTCGCCTGGCTGCCCTACGCGTATGCCATGACCCGGGTCAACGTCGTGTTCACCCGGGCACTGCGACCCCGGGGCGCACGGTCGCTTCCGCCGGAGTGAGTTTCAGGTGCCGGTGCCCGATTTGGGGACCCGGCGTGTTGTGACGCGCGACACGCCGTGATCGGCGCCTGTGAGCTGCTTACGACCAGGGAGTTTCACGATTGTTATTCGGAACATCTAGTACCTCTACGCTTTGTCACCCACTAGGTGTAGTGTTCAGGAGGCTGGTCAACCCGCAACAGCAGGTTCGCCGGAGGCCACCGGTTCGCCCTGGTTGTTCGTCCGTTTTATCGTTGAGGAGCCTTACCGCAGATGACCATCACCGTCTACACCAAGCCGGCCTGCGTTCAGTGCAACGCCACCTACAAGGCGCTCGACAAACTGGGCCTGGACTACGACATCGTCGACATCACCGAGGTAGCCGAGGCGCGTGATTACGTGATGGCGTTGGGTTACCTGCAGGCGCCGGTGGTCGTCGCCGGCACCGAGCACTGGTCGGGCTTCCGGCCTGACCGGATCAGGGCAATCTCAGGTGGGTCGACTGTCGCCAGAGCCGACCTGTCGGCGACGTCGGTCAGCGCCTAGCAGTTTTAAGCCGACCCCGATGGAACCCGACGTCGGCCTCGCAGACGGCCGCCCAGTAAGACTGGTGTACTTCTCCAGCGTCTCGGAGAACACCCACCGGTTCGTACAGAAACTGGATATGCCCGCCGTCCGGATCCCGATCAAGGGTGCCATCGAGGTACAGCAACCCTATGTTCTGATCCTGCCCACCTACGGTGGCGGCCGGGCCAACGGCCCCGACCCCGTGGCCGGGGACTACGTACCTAAGCAGGTCATTGCCTTTTTGAACAACAAGAACAACCGTTCGCTCATCCGCGCCGTCATCGCGGCCGGCAACACCAATTTCGGCGCTGAGTTCTGCTACGCGGGCGATGTCGTCTCGCGCAAGTGTGAGGTGCCGTTTCTGTACCGATTCGAACTCATGGGGACCGTCGAGGACGTGCAAGCCGTCCGTGCGGGCCTGGCCGACTTTTGGAAGGCCGCCAGTTTTCAAGAAAAGGAAGACACATGTCACCCACCCTCACAGCTACTGAGCCGGTAACCACTTCGCCGTCAGCGCAGACGCTGCCAGGCGAAACGGATTACCACGCTCTCAACGCGATGCTCAATCTGTACGGCCCCAATGGCGAGATTCAGTTCGACAAGGACATTCTCGCTGCGCGGCAGTACTTTCTGGAGCACGTCAATCAAAACACCGTTTTCTTTCACAATCAGGACGAGAAGATCGACTACCTCATCCGCGAGAACTATTACGAGCGCGAGGTTCTGGATCAATACTCCCGCAACTTCGTCAAGACGTTGACCGATCGGGCCTTCGCGAAGAAGTTCCGCTTCCCGACTTTCGTCGGGGCGTTCAAGTACTACACGTCCTACACACTGAAGACCTTCGACGGTAAGCGATACCTGGAGCGCTTCGAGGACCGTGTGGTGATGGTGGCGCTGACACTGGCCGCCGGTGACACCACACTGGCTGAGCGTCTCGTCGACGAGATCATCGCGGGACGGTTCCAGCCGGCCACCCCGACGTTCCTGAACTCCGGCAAGAAGCAGCGCGGCGAACCGGTGAGCTGCTTCCTGCTGCGCATCGAGGACAATATGGAGTCGATCGGACGCTCGATCAACTCGGCGCTGCAGCTGTCCAAGCGCGGCGGGGGAGTCGCATTGCTGCTGAGCAACATTCGTGAGCACGGCGCCCCGATCAAGAACATCGAGAACCAGAGTTCCGGAGTCATCCCGATCATGAAACTGCTGGAGGACTCGTTCTCCTACGCTAACCAGCTTGGCGCGCGTCAGGGTGCAGGCGCGGTCTACCTGCATGCCCATCACCCCGACATCTACCGCTTCCTGGACACCAAGCGGGAGAATGCCGACGAGAAGATCCGGATCAAGACCCTGTCCCTGGGTGTGGTGATTCCGGACATCACGTTCGAACTGGCCAAGCGCAACGAGGACATGTACCTGTTCTCGCCGTACGACGTCGAGCGCGTGTACGGGGTTCCGTTCGCCGACATCTCGGTCACCGAGAAGTACCACGAGATGGTCGACGACGCGCGGATCCGCAAGACCAAGATCAAGGCCCGCGAGTTCTTCCAGACGCTGGCCGAGTTGCAGTTCGAGTCGGGTTACCCCTACATCATGTTCGAGGACACGGTGAACCGGGCTAATCCCATCGACGGGAAGATCACCCACTCCAATCTGTGCTCGGAGATCCTGCAGGTGTCCACGCCGTCGCGGTTCAACGACGATCTGTCGTATGCCGAAGTGGGCCGGGACATCTCGTGTAATCTCGGCTCGCTGAACATCGCCAAGGCGATGGACTCGCCGGACTTCGCACAGACCATCGAGGTCGCCATCCGGGCGCTGACCGCGGTCAGCGATCAGACCCACATCACCTCGGTGCCGTCGATTGAGAACGGGAACAACCAGGCCCACGCCATCGGCCTCGGCCAGATGAACCTGCATGGATACCTTGCCCGCGAACGGATCTTCTACGGTTCCGAAGAGGGCATCGACTTCACCAACATCTACTTCTATACGGTGCTCTATCACGCACTGCGGGCATCGAACAGGATCGCCATCGAGCGCGGATCGACGTTCGTCGGCTTCGAGAAGTCCAAGTACGCCAGCGGTGAATTCTTCGACAAGTACACCGACGGTGTGTGGGAACCGCAGACCGACAAGGTGGGCCAACTGTTCGCCGATGCGGGCATTCGTATTCCGGTGAAGGAGGATTGGCTCCGGCTTAAGGAGTCGGTCCAAAAAAACGGTATCTACAACCAGAACCTGCAGGCGGTTCCGCCGACCGGATCGATCTCCTACATCAACCACTCGACGAGCTCGATTCACCCGGTGGCCAGCAAGGTCGAGATCCGCAAGGAAGGTAAGATCGGACGCGTTTACTACCCGGCGCCGTACATGACGAACGACAACCTGGAGTACTACCAGGATGCCTACGAGATCGGGTACGAGAAGATCATCGACACCTACGCCGCGGCCACCCAGCATGTGGATCAGGGGTTGAGCCTGACGTTGTTCTTCAAGGACACCATCGATACCCGCGAGGTCAACAAGGCGCAGATCTACGCCTGGCGCAAAGGTATCAAGACGCTGTACTACATCCGGCTACGCCAGTTGGCGCTGGAAGGGACTGAGGTCGAGGGCTGCGTCTCCTGCATGTTGTGACGCCTTTTGGGTAGGTTGCAGGCCAGGGGAAATGTCCTCTGGCCTGCTTCTCTATTCAGATGACTTCGCAGCAGCTTTGGCACTGGGAACTGTTACACCCCGATGCTGGGGCGACTGTTCGCGGGTGACACCAAGGCCGTGCGGGAGTGTCGGTGACCCTTCCGTCGACGCCCCGGGCTTTCGGCTCTCGTCGATCGAGTGTGAAGTTTCAGGCTTGGGGCTGACCGTAAACGGCAACCACAACTGACCGGTCCAGGCTGTTCGCTGACCACACCCCGATTGCGGTGTTGGCGCAGTCGGACATGATCGCGAAAGATACCGGGTTGTAGTACCACTGGTTGATGACGTCGACGTTGTTGATGGCCAGCGCCCGGTTGATCGCCACGGTCTCAAAAACCTTGCCGCGGAAGCCGGCGGCCTCTGCGCGGGTCTGGGGTGTGGATCCGTCGGATCCGATGTCGCCGTCGAGATTTGAATTGTTCAGGACGTCATTGGTATGCCACTCGGCGGCCAGGCGAAGTTTTGGGTCGATCCTGATGTTGTTGGAGCAGCCGGCTTGGTGCTGGACGGTGTAGACGTTCGCGACGACGCCGCTATTCAAGCGTGAGTTGTCGGCGTTCGCCTCCGGTATGGCGTGGACGGCCGCGGCCACTACCGCGACACCGACCGTTACCGATCGCTATGCGGCAGGCTCGGCGAGGCAGCTCAGCGCGCTGCGCCGGTTCGCGCTTCGGCGAGTGTTCGGCCCGCCACATCCCCCGGCCGACGTTCGGGCGGCGCAGCGATCACCCGCCGGTGCCGAACCACTTGCGTTTGAGCCTGTCGAATTCGCCGTCTTCCTGGACGGAGAGCAGCGCATCGTCGAACTCGCGGCGCAGGTCGCTGCCGATCGGAAAGACGATTCCGTAATCCTCGTTTTTGAAGATCGGCCCCGCGACGTCGGCGACTCCGGCCCCCCTGTGGGCGACGTAGTACTGCAACACCGGCGCGTCGAAGACCACCGCGTCGAAGCTGTCATTCTCCAAGCCGGTGTAGCAGTCCTCGATCTGCTGCGCCGCGGTGTGCTGCACGCCGATTTTGCTCAGGGCGGGTGCTGATGTGGTGTTGACGACCGTGCACACCCGCTTACCGACCAGGTCGGTCGGCGAGCTGATCTGGGATTTGATCCGTTCCACGGTGAGGTTGGTGGTCAGGATGGCTGTGTAGTGGGCGATGAAGATGATGCTGATGAACGTCCAGAGGATGGTGATCGTCCGAATCGGCCACTGCCGCGGTGAGTCGAACGGTGCTGCGGCCAGCATGCCAAGCCCCAATCCGAAGGACTGAAAGATGCCCGGGAAGTAGGACTTCGACACCATCGACTCGGGGTCGCCGCGTTCCATCACCCAGATGATGTGGGCGGGAACAATGGTCAGCACGAGCGCAGCCCACAGCCAGACCGCCATCGTCTTGGAGAACAGCAGCTTGAGGAAATCGAACAGCCCGGGCTGCACGCGTTCGGTATTGCTGACCGGTGCGATGATCTGCAGTCCTGCGTTGAGCATGGGCTGGGAGAAGTCGAACTGCTTCGCGCGGTCGGCGGTGATCGACACCGCGGCGGCGCCCAAATCGGCGCGGCCGTTGGCGACGGCGTTCAGCAACCCCTGCACGTTGTCGAAATCGACGTATGTGTAACGCCACTCGGTGTGCTTGGCGATCTCGTTGAGCAGGTCGATGGTGAAGCCCGTTCGAACCGAGTCCTGGTTCATCACGAAGGGTGTCAGATCCCTGGTCGCCACCGTCACCTGACGGGGGGCGGCATCCGCCCGCGGGGTAGTTGCGGGCAGTACCCCGATGGCCGCGACGATCAGCAGCACGGCGAGCGTGGCGGGTAGGCGTATGAACAACATCATTCCGGGCCGCCGAACCACTTCTTCTTGAGCAGGTCGTACTGGCCGTCCTCCTGCAGAGAAAGCAGCGCTGCGTTGGCCTCCTCGCGCAGCTCACTGCCGGACGGGAACACGATCCCGTAGTCCTCGTCCCGGAACACCGGACCGCCTATGGCCGCGATCCCGGCGCCGCCGTGGGTGACGTAGTAGTTCAGTACCGGGGCGTCGTAAACGACCGCCTGGAATTCGCCGCTCTCCAACCCCTTGTAGCAGGCTCCGATGTCGTCCAGGCCGCTGAAGGCGACGCCGATCTTCGTCAGATAGGCCGTCGAAGTGGTGTCGGCGACCGTGCAGACCTTATTACCGATCAGGTCGGCGGGCGTGCTGATCTGGGAGCTGATCGTGGCCACGGTGAGGTTGGTGGTCAGGATGGCGGTGTAGTAGGCGACGAAGATAATGCTGACGAAGGTCCAGATGACCGTCACCATGCGGATCGGCCAGCGTAGCGGCGGATCGAAAGGTGCGGCGGCCAGCATGCCCAGTCCCCACCCGAAGGCCTGGAAGATGCCCGGGAAATAGGACCTGTCCACCATGGATTCTTTGTTGCCGCGCTCCAGCAACCAGATGATGTGGGCCGGAAGCACAGTCAGGGCCAGCGCCGCTAACAGCCAAACCAGCATCGTCTTTGAGAACAGCAATTTCACGAAGTCCGCCAGGCCGGGTTCGACACGTTCGGTACTCGAGGCCGGCACGATCATCTGCAGTCCGGCCGCGATCATGGGTTGGGAGAAGTCGAAGGTTGCCTCCCGGTCGGCGGTGATCGAGATGTTGCTGGCACCGAAATCGGCGCGCCCTTCCTCGACCGCTCTGAGCAGGCCCGGCACGTTGCCGCTGTCGACGTAGGTGTAGCGCCAGCCGGTCCGCTTGGCGATCTCGTCGAGCAGATCGACGGTGAACCCGTACTTGACGGTCCCCTCGGTGATGACAAAGGGCTCGACGTCGTAGGTGGCGACTGTTACTTCTCGCTCGTCGGCGTGTGCTGCCGCTACCACCCCGGGCAAACCACCGATCGCGGCGACCAGAAGGATCGCGGCGATTGCGGCGCGTATGCGTAGGACCAACCGGCTTCTTCCTGTGATTTTGAACCCTCGGTGTTGCCGGACGGTTGCGCTTCGCCGCCCCTGGCGCTGTCAACAATAGTCCGAACGCATCAGAGGTCATGGGAGGCCCTGTCGGGGGTGGTGCGTTCAACCCCGCCGTCGGAGGTGCCCATGGACGCACAGTTGCCACCGCCCGTGGCGGTGGGGGACCGCGTCGCAGTGACCGGCATCCTCGACGATCTCGTGCCACTCACCGCCGACATGACCGGCACCGTCCTGCGGGTCGGCACCTAGACAACCGAACTCACCCGACAAATCGCCGTCCAGCGGGATGACGGCGGCCGACTCCTCCTATTCCCCGGCGACCAGTTCTGGGTGATCGGACGTGCGGTGCGAGTTATTGAGAAGCATGAGCGGTGAACGCCGGTGAGGCCTGGCATACGGCCCCACTCATTGCTGCTTCGACCTGTACCGCGCTCACGGTGTCCGACGACTCGTTCTCCGCCTACACCGGGCAGTCGAGCAGAAACTTAAAAATGTTGTCAGAGAGGGACCTTGCCTGTCCGGCCTGGGATATGGCCATGAACTCGTGGGTCTTGATGACGCCCACTTTGAGTGTCTTGTCGACCATCTCGTCGCACTGGGCAACGATCCGCCAGTTGCCCTTCTCGAAGATCGCCCGCTGAGTATCGACCCCGTCAACGCGGCCAAGCACGAGGCGACCAACCTCCTCGCCGATATCTGTGGCGTCGACCTTGATGCCGTTATCTTCCTCCGCGAGGATGATCGAAAGGGAGATCACTACCGGAACAGCGACAGGTGCCGCCGGCGGTACGGCCGGCGTCTCGGATGCTGCGCTTGTTGTTTCTCGGGCACCAGTCGAGGTCGACGGAGCCGGCCTGCTTGAGCATTGCGCCACCATTGGTGCAACCAACGCGGCCGCGATGGCCACCCACGGCCAACGTCTGCGGCCCTGGGCGACGCCGGGCCGACTGTTGGTTGCAGATGTGTGACCCACTTACCCCCCATTTCGAGGTTCTGTGATTGAAGTTAACCGGGTAATCGCGCGGTAGTGAATCCGATGCTGGCCCGCTGGGCGCGGGCGCCGTGGAAGCGTATCCGGCGCCGTAAGTTTTCGGTGTTGCGGAATCCGCAGGCGACGCGTTTGACCGGTTTGACCAGCCGGTTGTAGCCCTCGGTTCGGGCGTTGGTCAGTCCGGTGTGCAGGAATGCCGGGATCGCCGGCCACCAGGTCTCGATCGCGGTGGCCATGCGATCGGCGGTACCGCCCGGACGACGTCGGCGACGGCCACGCCCCGCTCGGCGGCTGCGGCCTAATCGTCTGATACGGACACGCCACGCCAGAAGGCGACGTAGCCGGCGATATCCTTGGCAGCCGGCTTCGGTTGCGGGTACGTCCAGGCGGCATCGCTGTTGGTCGCGTCGCCGACGGTGATCGAGAAATAGTCGGCGGTGCCCTTCCACGAGCAGATGGTGTGGGTCGGGGTTGAGGTGAAGTGCTCGCGATTGAGCGAATCCGGCGGGAAATAATGATTGCCTTCGACCACCACGGTCGCATCAGATTCAGCCAGTACGGCGCCATTCCAGATCGCCTTCATGAGCGTCGCTCCTCTCCCGGGAAACTCACCGACAACAGCGACGGTACCTGCCCAGCCTCTCCGATTCCGCACCCGCGGTAGCCGGGAGCACTGCCGCGTAGCCCGGCGAAGTACCGTCCTGGACGTAGGTGGACATAGGACGCAATGGCTACCCTCATACCGTCTTCGGCGACGGCTGTAGAGGTGGCGACTAGTGGCCGGGGCAAGCAGGGAAGTTTGGCTGGGAATCTCCAGCACGGCGCTTCGGCAGCCGATGGCAAAGCGAAACGGAAGATCAGGTAGCCCATGCTGACAGCGGCACTTCTGGTAACGGCGCTGCTCTTCGGAGGAATGGTTCTCTATTCCTTCGGGTTTGCCGCCTTCGTGTTCTCCGTACTGCCCATGGAGACGGCGGGCCCCACCATTCGTCGTGCATTTCCCCACTTTTACCTCTTCGTCATCGCCACATCGACGGTGGCGGCGTTGCTTGTCTGGTCCTACGCGGTGCCCCTGTCGGTTGGTCTCGCAGCTGTCGCGGTGACCGGCCTGTTGGCCCGCCAGATCCTCATGCCCGCCATCAACCGCGCCACAGATACCGGTGCGAAGGCCCGCTTTAGATGGCTGCATGGGCTATCCGTGTTGATCACTCTCGCCCACATCGTCGTGGCAGGGTGGGTGCTGACTCAGATTCCCGATCTAGCCAACTTACGTTGACGGATTTAGCCTCACGGATGTCGATCGCGTCCTTCGTAATCGAAGATGGGGGCGAGGCGGGAGCACCAGGGGGGTTGGGCGTCACCGCCCCGCCTACTCCACCATAGCTGGACACCCGTCCTTTTCGGGGTTGCAGACTACGCGTTGCGGGCGCCGGGAGGCCTGCGCCGAATGGGGTGGGGCACCGGGGTCGTCGGCTACCTCAACCCGAATCCAGTCAGCCCCGGGCCTGTTCCGGCGTTGAACTCGAGTAATCCCAAGACAGTGTCCGAACGGGCGTCATGCGGATGTAAGCGGCGCCCGGTCTCGGTGCCGTGGGCCATTCGGGCTCTGGCACGCCCCGCGCGCGGGCACCTTCCCTCGCGAGCTGGAGTGCTTCATTTTGTTCGCGAACGATACGGGCGTGACCCTGGAACATCACTCCCCGGATATCTGCCATGCTGGTTCCGTCTTCGAGCAAGACACTCACGTTCGGGTTGCCTTCGACGTTGGCGACTTTGCGGGTCCCATCTCGAACACCCATGATGATGTCGCGGCCAAGGCGAAAGTACCCGAGGGGCACGCTGTGCGGAAAACCATCTTCGTCGATGGTGCTCAGGACCGCCCAGCACGGGCGGCTGTCAAGATACGCCTCAACTTGTTCGTCGCTAAGTTTGCGTGGCATGGAAAAAGGTTAACAAGAACAAAATCGGCCCCGGGCGTGATGGTTAGGCGACATGCAGGTTTGGTCAGTGGGCATTTCGTTTGGGTTGGCTAGAGCGCTTGGCGGAAAAAAGGTTCAACTGTGCCGCGAAGTTTGACAACCATAGGATTTCCACGACGATCACGAGCGGTGGGGACTTCAACTCGTACCCAACCTTCGGCCACGTCGTATTCGTAAACGTTGGTCTTCTCAACGCCATTGAAGCGAATGCCCACGCCGCGGCGGAGGGCCTCTTCGCTATAGAAAGGACTGTCCTGATCAATGGAAAGGTGATTTGGTGGAACGTCAGCGATCTGATCTTCGGACATGACGACTTTCGTTGAATCTTGGGGTGCTCTCGGTCAATATTTTTAGGAACTTACGCGATCCTGGCCGACCGTCCTAGGTGTGGGGTGAGTCGGACTGTCTGCTCGGCGGTCCGAGTCGCGTCAAGCGCGGCCAGGTGTTGCCCCGGGCGTGCAACGGTGCTTGAACGGTCTCACGGAGGTGTCGTGCACGCCGAGGCGGGTGCCGCGGGATATGGTGATATCGGCTGACTGTCAACGGCAGGCATTTCGGTTTGCCTTCCGGATCCGTTTCATTCATCCGATATCCGAGTGTTGGTTGGAGCAGAGGAACCAGATGTCTAAACTGACACCAAAGTACGAAGAACTTCAGTCCATTTACGACATTTCCAACGAGTTTTACGAGCTCTTCCTCGGCCCCACCATGGGGTACACCTGCGGCTACTTCGAGCGCGACGACATGACCGGCGACGAGGCACAACTCGCCAAGTTCGACCTTGCGCTGGGTAAGCTCGGACTGGAGCCCGGGATGACATTGCTCGACGTCGGCTGCGGTTGGGGCGCGTGCATGCAGCGCGCGATCGAGAAATACGACGTTAACGTCATCGGGCTGACGCTGTCCGGCGAGCAGCGCAAGTACGCCATCGAGAAGCTGGCGAAGGTCCCGACTGAGCGCACCGTCGAGGTCCGCTTGCAGGGCTGGGAAGAGTTCGACGAGAAAGTCGATCGGATCGTGTCGATCGGCGCCTTCGAACACTTCGGTTTCGAACGGTACGGCGATTTCTTCGCAACGGCCTACGACTCACTGCCTGCGGACGGGGTGATGCTGCTGCACACCATCACCGCCTTCGACATGCGGCGCGCAAAGGAACTCGGTATCCCCATGACCTTCGAGTTGGCCCGGTTCGCGAAGTTCATCATGACCGAGATCTTCCCCGGCGGACGCCTTCCGTCGGTGGAAAAGGTCGAGGCGCACGCACAGGCGGCGGGTTTCACGGTAGCCCGGGTGCAGGAGATCGGACCGCACTACGTGCGGACGCTGCAGGGCTGGGCCAAGGAACTCGAGGCCCATCGCGAAGAAGCGATCGCGGTCCAGTCACAAGAGGTCTACGACCGCTACGACAAGTACCTCAACGGATGTGTACGGCTCTTCAGGGACGGACAGACCAGCGTCCACCAGTTCACGCTTACGAAATGACGGGCCGCTAAAGCCACTTCCGCCATTCCGCCACAGAGACCGGGCCGCGGTTCAGAACCTGTGCTGCGGACCCTCAGCCTTTTTGTAGGTCGCCTTCAGGATCGCGTCGCGGAAGCGGGCATTGTCGAGGAGTTTGATCCCCGCGTTCGCCAACGTCGGATTGCCGATCAGTTTGTGCATGTAGCGGCCGCGCCGGTACTCCTTGCCCCACGCGTCGTGCATGCGCTGGGCGTAGTTGGTGAAGTCGTCCGGGCCACCGTTCTGCAGTGCCGCGATCGCGCACTCGCCGGCGGTCAGGCCCGACTCCAGTGCCTTGGAGATGCCCGCGCCGGACGCAGGTTTCCCGGCGCCCAGTGAGTCTCCGGTGAACAGCACACCGGGGCGCCATGGCGGCCAGGCGGTGAAGCCCATCGGCAACCGCCAGGCCCGCACACTTTTGTTCTTTTTGAGCTCTTCGATGGGTGGCAGTTCCCACTCCGGCGGAAGGGTACGCAGGAACTCGCCGAGGAATCCGGTGGCGTTGATCGATTGCCAGGCTTTGTAACTGGTGACGTATCCCAGTCCGATGTTGACCCGGTTGCCGCCCATGGGGAACACCCAGCCGTATCCGGGCAGTTGGTCGCCCTGGAACTTCAGTTTGAGGTAGATGTCGAAGCTGTCGGAGTCGGGACGATTGGCGTCCATCTCCGAGCGGATCGCCACCGCCGCGTAACCGTTGTACTCCGAGTCGATCTTCAGTGCCCGTTTGATGGGGGAGTATGCGCCGTCCGCGGCGATTACGGCGTCTCCGTGGACCTGTCCGCCGCCCTTGAGCGTCACCCCGGTGACCCGGCCCCGGTCATCGAAAATCGGACCCGCCACCTCGGCGCCCTCGCGCACGACGGCGCCGGCGGACTCGGCGTGTTTGAGCAGGAGCATGTCCAACTCGGTGCGGCTGACGGTGTGGCCGTGGTCGGGCATCCCGGGGCGTTTGGGAAAGGACAACTCCCAGCGCGACGGGCTATACACCGTGACCCGGTTGATCTGATGGAACTTGGCGACCTCCTCGGCGAGGCCCATCTTCTGCAGGTAGCCCACTGCCCGCGCCGTGAGGCCGTCTCCGCAGGGCTTATCCCGGGGAAACACCGCTTTGTCGAGGACCACCACCTTGGCGCCGGTCTGGGCGGCCTGCCAGGCCGCCGCGGACCCGGACGGCCCGCCGCCCGCGATCACCAGGTCGAATTTTTCGGTCACAGTCAGTTGCTCGGTCTCACTAGGACGGAATACCACTCGGTTGACTGCGATGTTAGTTGCCCTCGATGCCAACTGTGAAAACGGCTGCCCGCTTCCCGCCGCGAGCCGGCGGCGGCGACACGCACTGACACAACTGCTTGTGTTGGCCCGGCTTGTCCGACCCCAGGGGTAGTGTTTCGGCTACGGCCGGGATGACGGCCTTTCCTGCGGTGAATTGGGGTTCTGGTGAGTAGTGGAATCAAGCTGATCGACCGTGCGTCGGCGATCAACTGGAACCGGGTTCTTGACGACAAAGACGCCGAAGTGTGGGACCGGTTGACCGGCAACTTCTGGCTGCCCGAGAAGGTCCCGGTGTCCAATGACATCCCATCTTGGAACACCCTGTCCGCGGCCGAGAAAGAACTCACCATGCGGGTGTTCACCGGTCTGACACTGCTGGACACCATCCAGGGCACCGTCGGTGCGGTCAGCCTGATTCCCGACGCGGCCACCCCGCACGAGCAGGCGGTGCTTACCAACATCGCGTTCATGGAGTCGGTGCACGCGAAGAGTTACAGCTCAATCTTCTCGACGCTGTGCTCCACGGCCGACATTGACGACGCCTTCCGCTGGTCGGAGGAGAACCCGAACCTGCAGCGCAAGGCCGCGATCGTGATGGACTATTACCGCGGTGACGATCCGCTCAAGCGCAAAGTCGCTTCCACGTTGCTCGAGAGCTTTCTGTTCTACTCCGGCTTCTATTTGCCGATGTACTGGTCGAGTCGGGCGAAGCTGACCAACACCGCCGACGTCATCCGGCTGATCATCCGCGACGAAGCCGTGCACGGCTACTACATCGGATACAAGTTCCAGCGCGCGCTGGCACTGGAGGATGAGGCCCGCAACCAGGAACTCAAGGACTACACCTACGAATTGCTCTTCGAGCTATACGACAACGAAGTGGAGTATGTCCAGGATCTATACGACCAGGTCGGGCTCACCGAGGACGTCAAGAAATTCCTTCGCTACAACGCCAACAAGGCGTTGATGAACCTCGGCTACGAAGCGATGTTCCCCCGCGACGAGACCGACGTCAATCCGGCGATCCTGTCGGCGCTGTCACCCAACGCCGACGAGAACCACGACTTCTTCTCCGGGTCAGGCTCGTCCTACGTGATCGGCAAGGCCGTCAACACCGAGGACGAGGACTGGGACTTCTGACCCTTTCTTCCGGGGCCAGGGTGAACGTGCGGTGAATTAGCTGGCGCGATCGACGCGCACCGGCGAGACTGAAAGCCATGACCGGAAAGTCGCGTGCAGCAGCAGTTCTCAATTGGCTTCGGGCCGGATATCCGGCCGGGGTCCCCGGCCCGGATCGGGTACCGCTACTCGCTTTGTTGCGGAACACGCCGTTGACCGAGGAGCAGGTCCGAGAGGTAGTGCGGGAAATCGCCGCTGAGGAGGCCAATGCCCCGGCCGGCCATCTCATCGATCACGACGAAATCGAGAAATTCATCGAGGGTGTAGCGCATCACGACGGCGGGCCGGAGAACATCCGGAGAGTCGCCGCCGTGCTCGCCGCGGCCGGGTGGCCGCTGGACAACCTCGACGACCACCTCGACGATGGGTAGCTACCGCAGGAACGATGCGTAGCTACCGCAGGGACTCGTAGCTACCGCAGGGACGAAGTGTCGATCACAAACCGGTAGCGCACGTCACTGGCGACCACCCGTTCGTAGGCCTCGTTGATGTAGTCCGGCTCGATCACCTCGACTTCCGAGGCGATCCCGTGCTCGGCACAAAATTCCAGCATCTCCTGGGTCTCGGCGATCCCGCCGATCTTCGAACCGGTCAAGGTTCGCCGCATACCGATGAGCGAGAAGGCCGGCACCACCATAGGGTTTGCCGGTGCGCCAAGTTCGACGAAGACGCCGTCGAGATCCAGCAGGCCGAGGAAGCGGCGTAGGTCGAGGTCGGCTGAGACGGTGTTGAGGATCACGTCGAACGAGTTGCGCAGGGTCTTGAAAGTATCGCGGTCGCTGGTGGCGTGATACTCCTTGGCGCCCAGGCGTAGACCGTCCTCCATCTTCTTCAGCGACTGCGACAGCACCGTCACCTCCGCACCCATCGCCGCGGCCAGTTTCACGCCCATGTGTCCAAGCCCGCCCAAGCCGATCAGTCCGACCCGGGCGCCCGGGCCGACCTTCCAGTGCCGCAACGGCGAGTAGGTGGTGATCCCCGCGCACAGCAGAGGGGCGGCGGTATCCAATGGCAGTGCGGCTGGGATGGTCATGACGTAGTTCTCGTCGACCACGATGCTGCCGCTGTAGCCGCCCTGAGTCGGTTGGCCGTCCTTGCCGACCCCGTTGTAGGTGCCGACCATTCCACCGCCGGTGCAGTATTGCTCGACACCAGCCCTGCAGTTCTTGCACTCGCGGCAGGAATCGACAAAGCAGCCCACGCCCACCCGATCGCCGACCTTGAATTTAGTTACTGCCGAACCGATTTCGGCCACGATGCCGGCGATTTCATGGCCGGGAACAACCGGGTAGCGGGGCTGGCCCCATTCGGCCCGCACGGTGTTGATGTCGGAGTGGCAGATCCCGGCGAAGTGGATGTCGAATCCGACATCGTGCGGGCCCACTTCGCGGCGGGTGATCGTTGTCTTGCTCAGCGGTGCGGTGGCCGACGTGGCGGCGTATGCGATGACAGTCTTCGTGCTGGGGCTCATGGTGAGCAGACTAAGTAGCGCTGCGGTCTGAGCGACGGCCGACCCGGATTCGCGACGGATGTGGTTTCACATTATAGTGAAAGTTGTGAGCGTTAAGTCGGGCCTTGAGGCCAAGCGACTCGATGCCGAGGTGATGGCTTTCGTCGAGCAGATGGGCGGCTACTTCGAGTCGAACGGGCTGACCCGGCTCTCCGGCCGGCTGCTGGGGTGGCTACTGGTGTGCGAACCGGAACGACAGTCTTCTGAGGAGTTGGCGCTGGCATTGAACGCCAGCAGTGGCGGCATCAGCACCAACGGCCGACTGCTGATCCAGTTCGGGTTCATCGAGAGGATCGCGGTCGCCGGTGACCGGCGCACCTACTTCCGGTTGCGCCCGAACGCTTTCGCGGCCGGGGAGCGGCAACGCATCCGAACCATGGCCGATATGACCGCGATGGCCGATACCGGTCTACGGGCTATGCGCGGGTCATCTCCCGAGCGCACCCGCCGACTCAAGGAAATGCGGACGCTGTCTTCCTACATGGAGAAGGTCCTCACCGAAGCACTCGACGAGTTCGGTGATCCGCGCCGGGGGGATGCACCGTGATTGGCGTCCTCAAGCGCGCGTGGATTCCGCTTCTCCTCGTGTCTGTCATTGTGATTGCTGGGTTCACCGTCGCTCGGCTTCGGGGTTTCTTCGGGGCCGAGGGCATCCTGGTGACGCCGAGGGTCTTCTCCGAGGACGCCGAATCCTTCGACCCAAAAGTGGTCCGCTACGAGATCCTCGGCACGGGTACCTACGCGAACATCAACTACCTGGACCTCGATGCCAAGCCGCAACGCCTCGACGCGGCGTCGCTGCCGTGGTCGCTCACTCTGGAAACCAACGCGCCCTCGGCGGCACCCAACATCCTCGCTCAGGGGGACGGCGGTTCGATCACCTGTCGCATCCTCGTTGACGATGTGGTGAAGGACGAAAGGACTGAAACCGGCGTGAATCCGCTGACCTTCTGCTTCGTGAAGTCCGCATGAGTATTCCGACAATGGACGCGCCGATCGACGCACCCCAGCCCCCGCAGGACGTGCCGGAGCCCCAGCTGAAGAGACCCTTTGTTGCGCGCATGATCCGGACCCTCGCCGTCCCGATCATCCTGGCCTGGATTGCGTTGGTCGCGTTTCTCAACATCAGTGTGCCGCAACTGGAGGCGGTCGGACGGTCGCAGGCGGTGTCGATGAGCCCCGATGCTGCGCCGTCGATGATCGCGATGAAGCGCATCGGCGAGGTCTTCGAGGAGGGCACCTCCGATAGTTCGGGCATGATCGTGCTCGAGGGTCAGGAACCGCTCGGCGATGCCGCGCACGAGTTCTACGACCAGATGCTTGCCACGCTGAAGTCAGACACCAGGCATGTGGAGTCCGTGCAGGACTTCTGGGGCGATCCGCTGACCGCCTCGGGTGCCCAGAGCAGTGACGGCAAGGCCGCCTACGTCCAGATCAAACTCGCCGGCAATCAGGGTGAGACGCTTGCCAACGAGTCGGTGGCAGCGGTCAAGGCGGCCATTGACGGAATGCAACCGCCGCCGGGTGTGAAGGTATATCTGACCGGGGCGGCCGCCATGGTCGCCGACCAGCAGGCGACCGGCGACAGCAGTCTGCGGGTAACCGAGATGGTGACGTTCGTGGTCATCATCACCGTGCTGCTGTGGTTCTACCGTTCGATCCTCACTGTGGTGCTGGTGCTGGCCGCGGTGGTGTTGTCGCTGGCCTCGGCCCGTGGCGTGGTGGCGTTCCTCGGCCATCACGGGATCATCGGACTCTCGACGTTCGCGACCAGCCTGCTGGTGATGCTGGCGATCGCCGCCGCGACGGATTACGCGATTTTCCTCGTCGGCCGCTATCAGGAAGCGCGCGGAGCGGGAGAGGATCCGGAATCGGCGTACTACACGATGTTTCAGGGCACGGCCCACGTCGTGCTGGGATCCGGGTTCACCATCGCCGGAGCGACGTTCTGTCTGAGTTTCACCCGACTGCCCTACTTCCAGACCATGGGTGTCCCGCTGGCGATCGGGATGAGCGTCGTGGTGATCACCGCACTCACCGCAGGCAGCGCAATCATCGTGGCCGCCAGTCGATTCGGTCTGTTGGAACCCAAACGGGCGATGCGGGTGCGTGGATGGCGCAAGATCGGCGCCGCGATTGTGCGCTGGCCCGGCCCGATCCTGGTCGCCACGATTGCGCTGGCACTGGTCGGCTTGCTGACGTTGCCCGGTTACCGCACCAACTACAACGATCGCAACTACCTGCCGGCAGACACCCCGTCCAACGAGGGCTACGCCGCGGCCGATCGGCATTTCTCGCAGGCTCGGATGAATCCGGAAGTACTGATGGTCGAGAGCGATCACGACCTACGCAACTCGGCGGACTTCCTGGTTATCAACAAGATCGCCAAAGCGATCTTCGCGGTGGACGGGATTTCCCGGGTTCAGGCCATCACCAGGCCGGATGGCACCCCGATCGAGCACACCTCGATCCCGTTCATGATCGGCATGCAGGGCACCACCCAAAAGTTGACGCAGAAGTACAGCGAGGACCTCACGGCCGGCATGCTCAAGCAGGCCGAGGAGATGCAAACCACCATCGATCAGATGCAGCGGATGCAGAGTCTCACCCAGCAGATGGCCGACGTCACCTCCGGCATGGTGGTGCAGATGCGGGTGATGGTGGGCGATATCAAGGATCTTCGGGACAACATCGCCAACTTCGACGACTTCTTCCGGCCGATCCGCAACTACTTCTACTGGGAACCGCACTGCTACGACATTCCGGTGTGCTCGGCGCTGCGGTCGGTGTTCGACACCATCGACGGCGTCGACACCATGACCGACTCCGTTCAAACCCTGCTGCCGCTCATGGAACGACTGGACTCTCTCATGCCTCAGCTGGCGGCGATGATGCCCGAGATGATCGAGACCATGAAGGGCATGAAGGCCATGATGCTGGGCATGCATTCCACCCAAAAGGGGATGCAGGACCAGATGGCCGCCATGCAGCAGGACTCCGCCGCCATGGGTGAGGCTTTCGACGCGTCGATGAACGACGACTCGTTCTACCTACCACCTGAAGTGTTCGAGAACCCTGACTTCCAACGGGGCATGGAACAGTTCATCTCACCCAACGGTCAGGCCGTTCGCTTCATCATCTCCCACGAGGGCGACCCGATGTCCACCGCCGGCATCGCACGTATCGACGAAATCAAGAACGCCGCAAAGGAAGCCATCAAGGGCACTCCATTGGAGGGGTCGACGATCTATCTCGGTGGAACAGCGGCGATGTTCAAGGATCTTTCCATCGGCAACTCCTATGACTTGCTGATCGCCGGAATCGCCGCCCTGGCATTGATTTTCGGCATCATGCTGATCATCACCCGCAGCGTTATCGCATCGGCGGTCATCGTCGGGACGGTGCTGCTATCCCTGGGTGCGTCGTTTGGACTCTCGGTACTCATCTGGCAACACATCCTCGGCATAGAACTGCACTGGATGGTGTTGGCGATGGCGGTCATCATTCTGCTGGCGGTCGGTGCCGACTACAACCTGCTCCTAGTCGCGCGCCTCAAAGAAGAGATTCCCGCCGGTATCAACACCGGCATCATCCGCGCGATGGGCGGCAGTGGGTCGGTGGTGACATCGGCGGGCTTGGTGTTCGCCTTCACCATGATGTCGTTCGCGATCAGCGAGTTGGTCGTGCTTGCTCAGGTCGGCACCACGATCGGTCTCGGCCTGCTGTTTGACACCCTGGTCGTCCGGGCCTTCATGACCCCGGCCATCGCGGCACTTCTCGGCCGGTGGTTCTGGTGGCCGCAAAATGTGCGAGCCCGTCCGGTGCCGCAACCCTGGCCCACCCCGGCGGTGCCGGTCGCAGCGCCCGGACCGCCTCCGGCTGACCCGGCCAATGCCCTGGTCACGTCGCGGCACGCGCCGGTCAGTTGATCGGGGCGTTGAGCCAACGCAGGTCCTCGATGATCCCGCGCGCCGCGATCAGTCCCTGACCGCTCTGCCACACCTCGTTGTTGACGACGAACACCCGGTTGTCGCGGTTGGCCGATAGTCGTCGCCACGCCTGGCCGTCCAGGATCGTTGCCGCGCGGTCCTTGGCGGCCGCTGATGCGAATGACAGGTAGACGATGTCACCGTCGGCGGCAGACAGGTCCGGGGTGCGGGCCAGGTCGGCGTCGGTAATGCCGATCTCCAGATAGGGCTTGTCGGTGAACCGTTGCGCCGGTGGACGATCCACACCAACCGCCAAAAGCACACTGGCCGGGAAGTTCTCGGCTCCCCACACCCGCAGTGCCGATTCGGTGAGCTGGACCACCGAGGCCTGGAAATGGGTGGCGTCGTTCGCGGCGCCGGCTTGCCTGGCTTGAGCGTCGAAGCCGGCGATTAGCTCCGCCGCAGCGCCACCCCGGGCCGTCGCCGCACCCACAAGTCGCAGGTTGTCCTGCCAACGCGAACCGGAAGCGGTCGTGAACACCGTGGGCGCGATGGCCGCCAGTGCGGCGAAGGCGTCCGGTGTGCGGGCTTGGGAACCCAGAATCAGATCTGGTTCCGTCGCCGCGATCGCCGCAAGATCCGGCGCACTGCGACTGCCCACTCCGGCCAGGTTGTGCACCACAGTGCCCAGATAGGACGGTTGGGTGGTCGAACCGTCCGGCAGCGCCGCGGCCACGATGCGCGACTGCAGACCCAGCGCGCACAGCGCGTCGAGTTCGTCATCGCCGAGAACCACGATGCGCCGCGGGTCACCCACCACCGCGGTCTGGCCGGCCCCATGGCGCACCGGGGGCGGCGGCGCCGCGTCGAGGCGGGCGGGTTCAGGCGCGCAGGAGTCGTCGGGCCGGCGCTGATTGCCCAGTACCCCGGCGGAGGCGATCTTGGTGGTGCTGGTCACGACCGCGCTTGCCGGCCCGCCCGCGGGTGCCTCGCCCGGCCCAGAACACCCGCTGGTCACCAGGCCGATGCCCATTACCGCGGCGAGGACTGGTCGAATGGCGCGTAGCGGCACGGCGCGACGGTAACACCCGACCGCAATCACACCCCGTTGAGCTGGCGTTTCTCTATCCAGGTGAGGGTGATGCGACGCAACTACGACAGAATGTAGGACCCGGGACTCGCCGGGGCTGTTCCAGGGATAAGATTCGACCTAGCATGTGAACAACGTTCCTCTGGATGGTTGGAGAGACCCGTGACAGCCGTTGTGCCAGATCGCCGCGCACTGGAAGCCGGACGCCCCTTCCCGCCCAGTACCGGCCCCAAGGGCAACCTGATTTACAAGATGATCACCACCACCGATCACAAGCTGATCGGGATTATGTACGTCGTCTCGTGCTTCGTGTTCTTCGCACTAGCCGGGCTGATGGCACTGTTCATCCGGGCTGAGCTGACGTTGCCCGGTCTGCAGTTCCTGTCCAACGAGCAGTACAACCAGTTGTTCACCATGCACGGCACCGCGATGCTGCTGTTCTACGCCACCCCGGTGGTGTTCGGATTCGCCAACCTGGTGCTGCCGTTGCAGATCGGCGCCCCCGACGTCGCCTTCCCCCGACTGAACGCGCTGTCTTTTTGGTTATTTATCTTCGGCGCAACGATCGCGCTGGGAGGTTTCATCACCCCCGGCGGTGCTGCGGACTTCGGTTGGACGGCCTACACCCCACTTTCCGATGCCGCACATACCCCGGGAGCCGGCGGCGACCTGTGGATCCTGGGCCTGGCAGTCGGCGGTTTGGGCACCATCCTGGGCGCGGTCAACATGATCACCACCGTGGTCTGCATGCGCTGCCCGGGAATGACGATGTTCCGGATGCCGATCTTCACGTGGAATATCTTCATCACGTCGATCCTCGTGCTGCTGGTCTTCCCGCTGTTGACGGCGGCGCTGTTCGGCCTCGCCGCCGATCGTCGCCTGGGCGCGCACATCTACGACCCGGCCAACGGTGGGCTGACGCTGTTCCAGCACCTGTTCTGGTACTTCGGGCATCCGGAGGTCTACATCATCGCGTTGCCGTTCTTCGGCATCGTCTCGGAGATCTTCCCGGTCTTCTCCCGCAAGCCCATCTTCGGGTACTCGACATTGGTCTACGCCACCATCAGCATCGCGGCCCTATCGATGGCGGTATGGGCGCACCACATGTATGTCACCGGCGCGGTGCTGCTGCCGTTCTTCAGCTTCATGACGTTCTTGATTGCGGTGCCCACCGGGATCAAGTTCTTCAACTGGATCGGCACCATGTGGCGGGGGCAGTTGACGTTCGAGTCACCCATGCTGTTCGCCTTCGGCTTCCTCGTGACGTTCCTGTGCGGCGGTCTTTCCGGTGTGCTGCTGGCCAGTCCGCCGCTGGACTTCCACGTCAGCGATTCCTACTTCGTGGTTGCGCACTTCCACTACGTCCTGTTCGGCGTCATCGTGTTCGCCACCTATGCCGGTGTCTACTTCTGGTTCCCCAAGATGACCGGCCGCCTGCTTGATGAACGGCTGGCGAAGATTCACTTCTGGTTCACCTTTATCGGGTTCAACCTGACCTTCCTGGTTCAGCACTGGCTCGGCGATGCCGGCATGCCGCGGCGCTACGCCGACTATCTGCCCTCGGACGGATTCACAACGTTGAACATCGTGTCGTCGATCGGCGCGCTACTGCTCGGCATCTCAGTGATCCCGTTCTTCTGGAACGTGTTCAAGAGTTGGCGCTACGGCGAGGTCGTCACCGTCGACGATCCCTGGGGTCACGGCAACTCGCTGGAGTGGGCGACCTCGTGCCCGCCACCGCGGCACAACTTCACCGAACTGCCCAACGTCCGTTCGGAGCGCCCCGCATTCGAACTGCACTACCCGCACATGGTCGAGCGGATGCGGACTGAGGCCCACGTGGGCCGCGGGCATTCCGAAAAGTCCGCCAGGCCGGTCGCGGACAAGCTGAGCTTCGGCCCGCCCGCCGCGGGGCGTCTGCACAAGCGCTCGTCGCGGAGTCGCGACAAGGAGTGAGTGCTCCCAAGGTGTCGGTGTTGATCACCGTCACCGGCGTCGACCAGCCAGGGGTGACGTCAGCGCTCTTCGAGGTGCTCTCCCGGCACAATGTTGACCTCCTCAACGTCGAGCAGGTCGTCATCCGCCGGAGACTGACCCTGGGCGTCTTGGTCTCCGGTCACCCGGATGTCGCCATCGGCAAGCGGTTGCACGACGACGTCACCGAGGCAATTCACCGGCTCGGCCTGGATGTCAGCATCGAACGAAGCGACGACGTGCCGGTCATCGGCGAGCCTTCGACGCACACCATCGTTGTGCTAGGCCGACCGATCACCGCAGCTGCCTTCGGGGCAGTCGCCCGGGCGGCGGCCGCGCTCGGCGTCAACATCGACTTCATCCGCGGAGTGTCGGACTATCCGGTCACCGGCCTGGAGTTGCGGGTATCGGTGCCGCCGGAGGTCGGTGGGCAGTTGCGCGCCGAACTCGCCGGTGTGGGAGCCGAGCAGTGCGTCGATATCGCGGTGGAGAACTACAACCTCGAACGAAGAGCCAAGCGGCTCATCGTCTTCGACGTGGACTCCACCCTGATCCAGGGTGAGGTCATCGAGATGCTCGCGCAGCGGGCCGGCGCCGGTGAGGCCGTGGCCGCGATCACCGGGGCGGCCATGCGCGGCGAAATCGACTTCGCTGAATCACTGCATCAGCGGGTCGCGACCCTAGCCGGTCTGCCGGTCGGGGTGCTCGAAGAGGTTGCCGATGAAGTGGAGTTGACGCCCGGAGCGCGGACAACGATTCGGACATTGCGGCGCCTGGGATTTCACTGCGGGGTGGTCTCCGGCGGGTTCCGCCAGGTGATCGAGCCGTTGGCACACGAGTTGATGCTCGACTTCGTCGCCGCCAATGAGCTTGAGATCGCCGATGGCCGGCTTACCGGACGGGTGGTGGGACCGATCGTCGATCGTGCCGGGAAAGCGAAGGCGTTGCGGGACTTCGCCAACCAGGCCGGTGTTCCGATGGAACAGACCGTCGCGGTCGGCGACGGCGCGAACGACATCGACATGCTCAACGCCGCCGGACTCGGGGTGGCTTTCAACGCCAAGCCCGCACTGCGCGAGGTTGCCGACGCCTCGCTGAGCCATCCCTACCTCGATACGGTGCTGTTCCTTCTCGGGGTCACCCGGGCTGAAATCGACGCCGCTGACGCCGCCGACGGCGTGGCGCGCCGGGTGGAGATCCCGCCTGACTAGCGGCGGTCCGGGTACGGCACGATGGTGCAGTGGCTGACGCAGCGGACGACCGGGTGGTCGACGGGGACCTGCTGATCAACTTTCGGCGTGTCACCCTGCGTCGGGGCGGCCGGGTACTTGTCGGGCCGGTGGACTGGCAGGTCGAACTCGATGAGCGCTGGGTGGTGATCGGACCCAATGGTGCCGGCAAGACCTCGCTGCTGCGGATGGCTGCCGCCATGGAGTTTCCGTCTTCGGGTACCGCTGTCATCCTGGGGGAGAGACTGGGTCGGGCGGATATGGCGGATTTGCGCCAGCGCATCGGACTGAGTAGTTCGGCACTGGCACAGCGGATTCCGGACGAGGAGCCGGTCCGGGATGTCGTGGTATCTGCCGGCTACGCGGTGCTGGGCCGATGGCGTGAGCAGTATGACGTCGTGGACTATCTGCGTGCGCTGGACACCCTCGAGAGCGTCGGCGCCGAGCATCTGGCTGAGCGGACCTACGGAACCCTCTCGGAGGGCGAGCGCAAGCGTGTCCTGATCGCCCGATCGTTGATGACCGATCCCGAACTGCTGCTGCTCGACGAACCCGCAGCCGGCCTGGACCTCGGCGGCCGCGAGGAGCTCATCGCCCGACTGGCCGATCTGGCCGCCGACCCCGATGCCCCGGCCCTGGTCCTGGTGACCCATCACGTCGAGGAGGTTCCCCCCGGATTCAGTCACTGCCTGATTCTCTCGGAGGGCAGGGTGCTGGCGGCCGGTCTGCTCCAGGACGTTCTGACAGCTGAAAATCTCTCGGCCGCCTTCGGGCAGTCCATCGTCGTCGACTTCATCGACGGTCGCTATTTCGCCCGCCGCGCGCGAACCCGCGCGGCCCATCGGAGGCGCATATGAGCATCGGTGACGGCCTCGAACCGGTGGCGGTCCGGCCGGCGGCGACGGTGATGCTGCTGCGTGATGCCGCCGCCGGCGGTGGCAAAGGAGAGGCGGGGCGATCAACAATCATGTCGTCGTCTCGGCCGAGTGTGCTCGAGGTGTTCCTGATGCGGCGCCACGGGGCGATGGAGTTCGCGGCCGGCATGACGGTGTTCCCCGGCGGTGGCGTCGACGAGCGCGACCTGGAGGCCGGTCTGGCCGGCAACCGCGCCTGGTACGGGCCGGATCCGGCCTGGTGGGCGGAGCGCTTCGGGATCCAAGCCGACCTGGCCGAGGCGCTGGTGTGCGCGGCCGCCCGGGAGACCTTCGAGGAGTCCGGCGTCCTGTTCGCCGGCCCGGCGAACGACCCCGACGGAATCGTCAGCGACGCCTCGGCCTATCACCAGGCCCGCGCAGCACTGGAAGATCGCAGCCTGTCCTTTGCCGACTTCCTGCGTAGCGAGAGTCTGGTGCTGCGGGCGGATCTGTTGCGGCCGTGGTCGAACTGGGTAACGCCCGAGGAGGAGCGCACCCGCCGCTACGACACCTATTTCTTCGTCGGGGCCCTGCCACAGGGTCAGCGGGCTGATGGAGAGAACACCGAGTCCGACCACGCGGCGTGGGCCAGCCCGGAGGCGGCGATCGAGGACTTCGCCGAGGGTCGGGCACTCCTGTTGCCGCCGACCTGGAGTCAACTTGACTCACTGACCGGGCACACTGTCGCAGAGGTGCTCTCGCTGGACCGGCAGATCGCCCGGGTACAGCCGAAAATGACGGTGGTGCAGGATAATTGGGAAATCGAGTTCTTCGATAGCGAGCGCTACAACGAGGCTCGGCGCCGGACCAACAAGCTGGAATGGGAGGGCTGAGAATGCCCGAGTTCATCGGGGTCCACCTCAGCGAGCGCCATCCGGGGGTCGCCACCGTGACTTTGACCCGCGAGCCGACCAACGCACTTACCCGGCAGGCCTGGCGTGAGCTGGCTGCCGCCGCTGCCGAGGTGTCCCGGCGCACGGACATCGCATCGGTCATTCTCTTCGGCGGTCACGAGATTTTCTGCGCCGGTGACGATATGGGCGAGTTGCGTACGTTGGATCGCGCCGAGGCCGAGGCGGCCGACCGGGTGCGTCGCGAGGCCGTCGACGCCATCGCCGCGATCCCCAAGCCGACCGTCGCCGCGCTGACCGGATACGCCCTCGGCGCGGGACTGACGCTGGCTCTGGCCGCCGACTGGCGGGTGTGCGGCGACAACGCCAAGTTGGGTGCCACCGAGATCCTTGCGGCACTGGTGCCCGGTGGCGGTGGTTGTGCCCGCCTGGCTCGGGCGGTCGGCACCGGGCGAGCCAAGGAGTTGGTGTTCAGCGGCCGCTTCGTCGGTGCCGAGGAGGCATTGGAACTGGGTCTGGTCGACGAACTGGTGGCACCCGATGGCGTCTATGACGCCGCACTGGCCTGGGCGGTCCGGTTCGTCGAGACCCCGGCTGCGGCGATGGCCGCCGCCAAGGCGCTCATCGATTCCGGTCTCGATGCGCAAGCGCAGACCCGGTGCTACGGCAAGGTGTTTGCCGCCGGCGGCGGGCCGTTAGGCTGCCCTGCATGACCGATCTAGACCCGGCCCCGAATCCACATGCCACTGCCGAGCAGGTCGCGGCGGCGCTCAAGGACACCAAGTTGGCCCAGGTGCTCTACCACGACTGGGAGGCCGAGAGCTACGACGACAAGTGGTCCATCTCCTACGACCAGCGCTGCATCGACTACGCCCGCGGCCGATTCGACGCCATCGCCGGCGATGATGCGTTCGGTGAACTGCCCTACGACCGTGCCCTGGAACTGGGCTGCGGCACCGGATTTTTCCTGCTCAATCTCATCCAGGCCGGGGTGGCCCGACGCGGATCGGTGACCGATCTGTCGCCGGGCATGGTGAAGGTCGCCACCCGCAATGGGTTATCGCTGGGCCTCGACGTCGACGGCCGGGTCGCTGATGCCGAGAGAATCCCCTACGAGGACGACACCTTTGATCTGGTGGTCGGCCACGCGGTGTTGCACCACATCCCCGATGTGGAGAAGTCGTTGCGGGAGGTGATCCGGGTGCTCAAACCCGGCGGCCGACTCGTATTCGCCGGTGAGCCGACCACCGTCGGCAACGCCTACGCACGCAGGCTTGCCAACCTGACCTTCAAGGCCACCGTGGCCGCGATGAAGGTGCCCGGGTTACAGAGTTGGCGACGCCCTCAGGCCGAACTCGATGAGAACTCCCGGGCCGCGGGTCTGGAGTGGATCGTCGATCTGCACACCTTCGATCCCGCCGACCTGGAGCGCACGGCGCGGGCCGCCGGTGCGGTCGAGGTCCGGACCGTCAGCGAGGAGTTCACCGCCGCGATGCTGGGTTGGCCGGTCCGCACCTTCGAGTCGACGGTGCCGCCTGGGAAACTCGGCTGGAAATGGGCTCAATTCGCGTTCAAGAGTTGGACGACGCTGTCGTGGGTCGACTCCCACGTCTGGCGGCGCGTAGTGCCCAAGGGCTGGTTCTACAACGTCATGATCACCGGGATCAAACCGTCCTGAGCTTCACCCGCGCCGATGTCGACTACCTGACCAGCGGGGTGGGTGCGGCGGCGTTGGCCGAGGTGGCCGGCTACAGCCTCACGGATGCCGGCCTGCTCTCCGATGTGGCCGCGATTCGGGAGCGGTTCGGGCAACGCGCCGCCCCCCTTGTCGAGACCGCGCGACTGCGTCGCCGGGCGCTGAGCAAGTTCGCCGGTCTGGCTGAGGTATCCGACTGGTTGTTCACCGACGAGGCCCTGCAGCAGGCCACGACCGCCGCCGTCGCCCGGCACCGGGCGGGTCGTCTGGCCGGTGCGGTCGTCCATGACGCGACCTGCTCAATCGGCACTGAACTTGCCGCGCTGCGGGATACCGCGGACGTGGTGGTGGGCAGCGATACCGACGAGGTTCGGCTGGCGATGGCACGGCACAACCTGGCCGACAGCGTCACGGTGTGCCGCGCGGATGCGCTGCATCCGATTACCGGAGGGCCGCGCAGCCGCGACACGGTCGTCCTGCTCGACCCGGCCCGCCGCACGGGTGGGCGGCGCCGGTTCGACCCGCGGTCCTATCTGCCGCCACTGGATGAACTCGCAGAGGTGTATCGGACCCGGGACACGGTGGTGAAGTGCGCGCCCGGCATCGACTTCGCGGCCGTCCGGGCACTGGGCTTCGACGGCGAGATTGAGGTGACCTCATCGGGCGGGTCGGTTCGGGAGGCCTGCCTGTGGTCTCCGGCACTAGCCGCGCCGGGGGTGACTCGCCGGGCCACTCTGCTCGACCGCGGCGAGGCTCTCACTGACATCGACCCCGATGATTGCCGAAGCGGCGCGCCCGGCCGGTGGATCGTCGACCCGGACGGCGCTGTCGTGCGCGCCGGACTGGTGCGTCACTACGCCACCCGGCACGGTCTGTGGCAACTGGATCCCGATATCGCCTACCTGAGTGGGGACCGGCTTCCCGACGGAGTGCGTGGCTTCGAGATTCTTGATCAGCTTCCCCTGCGCGAAAAGGCGCTGCGGCAGACGCTCTCGGCCCGGGACTGTGGTTCGTTGGAAATCCTGGTGCGCGGTGTCGACGTGGACCCCGACGCATTGCGCCGGCGACTGCGCCAGACGGGTAACCAGTCGATGTCGCTGGTGATCATGCGCCGCGGCAGTGGATCGCCCGCCCGCGCGGTGGTGTTCGTATGCCGGCCGTCCCGGTAGGTACCGGTTTAGTGCTGTTGGTTTAGTGCCGTCGGGTTTGTTGTCGGCGGAGTTTTTGGGCGAGTTTGTCAAGGTGGT
>ERZ888423.310-NODE-310-length-52011-cov-14.524771_pt1 | contig 52011 bp, 55 predicted proteins | sample MGYA00520523_ERZ888423 | MGnify/ENA primary metagenome ERZ888423 (study PRJEB32303, sample SAMEA104408611) | aquatic metagenome | biome: Brackish water; feature: Pelagic; material: water | place: Baltic Sea | collected 2014-06-08T10:24:00 | depth 30,27 m ... | reverse complement strand
TCAAAATCTTTAGCTAAATCCAATTTATTAGCATACCATACTGAGCCTAGTTGCCAATTGGCAGCCGAAGTAAGCTGATAACAACTGCCACCTATAGATCGAGCATTCCCATTTGCAAAATAAGATTGGGCATAGGAAATAAACACCAAGAATAGGGTAACTGAAGTAAGAAGGATCCGTTCTTTTGTCGATCTCAAAATGCTTGTTTATAACAAATATAATGCTTTGACTTATAGTACTAAAAACTATATCTTAGGTTATTAAAAAATGACACAAACCTTCCACCACTCAGATGAAATGAAAATGTCTGACAATTAAGAAATCATCTCTTTAATATCTTGTTTGATTTTATTTGCTAAGCTATCGGCCACAGATTGAGTACTACCTTCTGCATAAATACGCACAATAGGCTCTGTATTCGATTTACGTAAGTGAACCCATTCTTCATCGAATTCAATTTTAACTCCATCAGTTGTGTTAATGGGTTGTTTTTTGTACTTCTCCTGCAGTTGAACTAAAATATCATCTACATTAATATCAGGTGTTAGTTCAATTTTATTTTTACTTATTATAAAAGGAGGATAACTTGCTTTAAGATGGCTCATAGGTTTACCACATTTCGCCAAATGACTTAAAAATAATGCGATACCTACTAAAGCATCTCTACCGTAATGCAACTCTGGTAGAATAATACCACCATTACCTTCTCCACCAATAATTGCATTGGTTTCCTTCATCATCTTAACTACATTCACCTCGCCAACTGCGCTTGAGGCATACGACTGACCATATTTTTCCGTAACCACCTTTAAGGCGCGTGTACTCGATAAATTGGAGACCGTATTCCCTTTTTGTTGACTAAGCACATAATCTGCCACCGCAACTAGCGTATACTCCTCACCAAACATATCGCCATTCTCACTCACAAATGCAAGTCTATCTACATCCGGATCTACCGTTATCCCAAGATCTGCTTTATTTTTCAGAACCGCTTCAGATAAATCTTTAAGATGCTCAGGTAAAGGTTCTGGGTTGTGCGGAAAATGTCCGGTAGGCTCACAATAAAGTTCAATAATATTTTGTACCCCTAACTTTTTAAGTAACATAGGAACCGCAATTCCTCCCGTGGAGTTAACTGCATCCACTGCAACCGTGAAGTTCTTATTTTTGATAGCTTCTACATCTACCATGCTAAGCTTTAGAATCTCGTCAATATGCCATTCTATATATCCTTCTTTTAGCTGGTAACTTCCAATATCATCTATTTCGTTATAGCTAAATTCTGATTCCTGAACTCTGCGTATTATTTCCTCACCTAATTCAGCTGAAATAAATTCTCCTGAAGAATTGAGCAATTTTAATGCGTTCCATTGTTTTGGATTATGGCTCGCAGTAAGTATTATTCCTCCTGCCGCTTTTTCCTTTACGACAGCCATTTCTACTGTTGGTGTTGTCGATAAATCTAAATCGATTACATCTATACCCTTGCTTATTAAGGTACCGCAAACCAACTGATTTATCATGTGACCAGATAGGCGAGCATCTCTGCCCACCACTACTCGTTTATTTTCTCCCGTTATGATCACATCGGCAAACGCCGTTGTATATTTCACAACATCAATAGGGGTTAGCGATTCGTCTTCTCTCCCGCCTATAGTGCCTCTTATCCCCGAGATTGATTTTATTAAAGTCATTACGTTTATTGTAAGTGCAAAAAACGTATGTTTAATCTTTAATCTGACTTTAAAAATGAAAAACATATTCCCACTCTGACTGTGGAATACTTTTATTCATGGACACTTATTCAAAAGAGCTAAATTTGATCTAATGAAATGGTATTTTATTTTGACCTTAACAGTCTTTATATCGTGCAACGAGCAAGAGCTTAAAACAGCATCTGTAGCTTTTTATAATTTAGAAAATCTATTTGACACGGAGCATGATTTTAATTCTTCTGATAATCAATTTACTCCTGATGGCGAAAAAAAATGGGATGAAGCTAGATATACCAACAAACTACAAAATTTAGCCAAAGTCATAAGTGAGTTAGCTAATGGAGAGGCTCCTACTTTTGTGGGTGTTTGTGAGATAGAAAATAAAAAAGTGCTAGAAGATCTTATATCTCAACCCAGCCTAAAGAACGCAAATTATGCAATTGTACATCTAGATTCACCAGATGAACGAGGCATAGATGTTGGTTTCATGTACAATAAGTCACTGTTTAAGGTAGAATATTTTACCGCTCATCAGCCGGACTTAAGCTATTGCAACGATCTAACTCGAGATATCTTACATATACAAGGTAAAGTTATCAATGGAGAGACCTTGCACTTTATTATAAATCATTGGCCAAGCAGAGGTGGAGACTCAGCAAAATCCGAAGCTAAAAGAATAGCTGCAGCCATCAAATTGAATGAAATAAAATACCGTATTATAGAAACAGAGCCAAATGCCAAAATAATTATAATGGGAGATTTCAATGACGAGCCTAGCAATAAAAGTATTGCTGAAACACTTGCAGTGAGCTGTAAACAAAACAATACTGCTGACGGTCAATTTTTTAATGCATTTTGTGATTTAGAAATAGCAAAAAAAGGTAGTTATCGCTATAAAGATGCTTGGGAAATGCTAGATCAAATTATGGTTTCCTCCACGTTATTATCAGACACCACTGCCATCCATTTCAAAAATAACAGTGCTGCAATCAAATCTGAAACGTGGATGTTGCAGACCGGAAAATATGAAGGCTATCCCCTCAGGACCTACGGAGGTAACACATACCTCAATGGTTACAGTGACCATTTACCCGTCTTTATACTGTTGGAGAATGAATAAATACATAACTTTTACTCATTATTTGTTTATATCAGGTGAATAAGACTCGTTAGTTCAAAGCGTTTAAAAAACTATACATTTGTAGTGCAAAACGGCTTATCGCTGTCTGCGAAAGCAGGGGGAGGAAAGTCCGGGCAACATAGGGCAGTGTACCTTTGGAAACAAAGGGTACTAACGCAGAAATGCGTTGGTAACAGAAAGGGTAGCAGAAAATAACCACCAAGATAAAACTTGTTTTGACTTGGAAAGGGTGAAAAAGTGAGGTAAGAGCTCACGCGCTCGAGTGGTAACACTCGTTTGGTACAAACCTTACACGTTGTAATACCAAGTATACTGTAGGTTGAGGGCTGCTCGTCCGATTCTAACTTTGGTTAGAAACTACAGAGGGTAGGTAGCTAAGATAAATGATAAGCACTTCAACTTAGGTTGAGGTACAGAACCCGGCTTATAGTTTTGCATTTTTTTTTAACTAAAGAAACACGATAATTATTAACGAAAATCAAGTTATGGCAAGAATTCTAATTGTAGATGATGAACAAAGCATCAGAGAAACCCTAAGAGAAATCTTAGAATATGAAGGATATGAAATAGAAGAAGCTGAAGATGGGGAAAAAGCACTTAATCTCATCAGAAAATTTAACTACGATGCGGTATTAGCGGATATTAAAATGCCTAAACTAGATGGTATAGAACTGCTAGAAAAAGCAAAAGAAATTGTACCTGAGCTTCCCTTTGTAATGATTTCTGGTCACGGCACCACTGAAACCGCGGTTGAAGCAACTAAAAAAGGAGCGTTTGATTTTATTAATAAACCTCCAGACTTAAATAAACTTCTTATTACCGTAAGAAATGCGGTTGATAAGAATAGCTTAGTCATTGAGACCAAGGTTCTAAAAAGACAAATCACTAAAACGAGAGAAATAGTTGGGGATTCTCCAAGTATTAAAAAAATTAAAAAAACCATTGAAAAAGTAGCTCCAACGGATGCTAGAGTTTTAATAACTGGGGAAAATGGAACTGGGAAAGAGCTAGTTGCTCGCTGGATTCACGAAAAAAGTAACCGCGCCGACAAACCTTTAATAGAAGTGAACTGTGCTGCAATACCAGGAGAACTCATAGAAAGTGAACTATTTGGTCACGAGAAAGGATCTTTTACTTCAGCTATTAAGCAGAAGCTAGGAAAGTTTGAAAAAGCAAATGGGGGTACGTTATTTTTAGATGAAATTGGAGACATGAGCCTTTCTGCTCAAGCGAAAGTACTAAGAGCTCTCCAAGAAAATAAGATCAGCCGAGTGGGTGGCGAAAAAGACATCGATGTGAACGTCAGAATTATTGCTGCTACCAACAAGGATTTAATGCAAGAAATCGCGGATGGAAACTTCCGAGAAGATTTATACCATCGTATTTCTGTGATTGTAATACACGTGCCTTCTCTTAACGAGCGTGTGACAGACATTCCTGCTCTTGCAGAAAAATTTATGCACGAGATTTGCGAGGATAACGGTATCCACAAAAAGCAATTTACAGCGGGAGCAATGGATGCACTTAAAAACATTTATTGGAGTGGAAATATTAGAGAATTACGCAATATAGTAGAGCGTTTGATTATCCTCTGTGATCAGAAAATAACGGAAGAAAATGTCCAACTTTATGCTAACAATGGCAAGAAAAAGCCAGGGACTATGGATGCCATAAATGAATTCTCTAAATTTCAGGAGTTCAAAGATTATGCAGAAAAAATGTTTATTGATGCCAAACTAAAGAAGAACAATTGGAACGTAGCTAAAACAGCTTCTGAAATTGATATACAAAGAAGCCATCTTTACAACAAAATTGAAAAGTTTGACCTGGCAAGAGACAAAAAATGATAGGTACAGATTTGGCTTTAGCCACATCTCTCTTACAAAACGGTCAGCTAGTAGCAATTCCTACGGAAACCGTTTATGGTCTTGCGGCCAATATTCTTGATATTAACGCTTTAACAAAGATTTACGAAGCCAAACAAAGGCCCAGTTTCAATCCACTTATCGTACATATTTCGAGTATTACAGAAGTTGAAAAATATACAACGCACTTCCCTCCTTCTGCACGTTTACTCGCCGAAATATTTTGGCCGGGTTCGTTAAGTATATTATTACCCAAAAACAATGTTGTGCCTGACCTAGTCACTGCAGGAAGCCAAAAAGTGGTTCTTAGAGTTCCTAATCATGCGTTAACGCTTGCTCTTTTGAAAAACTTAGATTTTCCACTAGCTGCACCCAGTGCAAACTTATCAAATACCGTAAGTCCTACGAATGCGCAACATGTCGAATCTGCACTTGGCCGCAACATAGGTTATGTATTAGACGGTGGTCCCTGTATCGTAGGAGTGGAAAGCACTATTGTAGAAGTAATTGATGACATTGTTTTTATTCTCAGAGAAGGTGGAATATCTCAAGAAGAAATTACCGCAAAGACCGGTTTAATTGTCCGAACAACTAAAGAAGGCAAAACCGCTACTCCAGGTCATTTTCTCAAACATTATGCAACTGTAAAACCTCTGTATATGGTGGATGATATAGAAGCATATTCATCAGCTCATTCAGCTAAGAAGATTTCTTATTTACTTTATGAAAACAAAGAAGTGAATGGCCATAGCTATTACTTATCTCATACCTATGAGCTAGCTGAGATTGCAAGCAACCTTTTTGCCATGATGCACCAAGCAGATGAAGACCATTCAGATTGTATCGTAGTCGAAAAAATAAGAGAAGAAGGTATTGGTCGTGCTATTGCAGACCGTTTGAGTCGAGCAGCTTTTGCGCATCGCAAATAGAATTTCATCATTTTCATTGATTAGGCTCCAATTCATCCTATTTTAATCTTATGTTACTTTGCCTTTCTTGAATTTGTTTCCCTGAATATTAAAAAAAAAGTCCTTCCTGAGACTCAGGAAGGACTTTGTACCCGGAGCCGGGATCGAACCGGCACGCCTTGCGGCATCGGTGTTTGAGACCGACGCGTCTACCAATTCCGCCATCCGGGCAGCACTAATTGCTTTAGTATTTAAAGCGCTGCGAAAGTATTCAGACTTTCTTTTATACGCAACAGATACTTTTGTTTTAAGTAAATGTCTTTAATGTTTTCTATAATTTCTATTCTAACTCTATCATTACCCAGTTCTTTGTCAGCTTGTTGAGCTAAACTTATTAAAGTTTGATTAAGCCCGTCTTCAAAAGCATTAACTTCTACACTTATCGTTTCTACTTTCTGTTCATTGGGTTCCATTTTTAATTCCATGATAGCTTCGTTGATATCCATCATTTGAAGAAGAAAATCTTGGGTTAATTTATTTTCGTTAGCTTCCAATAAACCATTTTCTCGCAAAATATGATCAACCCTTCCTTCTAGTGTTTTAAGTTGCTTGTAGGCTTTATTATTGATACTAGAAACATGTAAGGCTTCTGCATACTTTTCATCATCATCCAAATAAAAATCAGGATGATACTCTTTACTTAAGATAAGGTAGTCCTGCTTTAATTTGGCCTCGTCTATAAAAAATAATTCTTCTATGTTATAAAATGTAAAGTAATTATCCATTAAATCTAGCCGAAGAATGCATTGAATGCATCAATAAACAAGATAAAGCCCATTAGAGCGAATAAAATAACCATGCCTACTATTTGAAAATAGTACATTACTTTTTCGGGCAGTGGTTTTCTGCGCACCATTTCAATGAGTAAGAAAAGTACATGACCCCCATCTAATGCAGGAATAGGCAACAAATTCATGAATGCTAAGATGAAAGATAACATTCCTGTTAACTCCCAGAAACGCTGCCAAATCCATTCTGACCCAAATATTTTAGCAATTCCTACAGGACCACTTACTGATTTTACAGGGTTAAGCTTTCCTCTAAACATCTCACCAAAAGCGATAATATTCACTTTTAGCGTATTAATGCCTTTGTTATAACCTGCTGGAAACGATTCAAAGAATCCAAAATTTAGATGCACGGTGTCCACCTCATATTGAGCATAAAAGGCGTATGGAAGATTAATAATACCTGCCGTATCCACTGCTACTGCAAGACTCATCTTAGCTCCTTCTCTCGTAATCGTAAGTTGAGCAGTATCTCCTTTATGAGGAGCTAGTAAAGTCTTTATCTCATCATAAAATATAATCGACGTACTATCAATAGCAATAATAACATCCTTCTGTTGCAAACCGGCATTATAGGCATTGCTCGATGTAGGGTTTTCAAAATTACTAAAATCACCAACTTCTGCTATTCGTCTAAAATCAAATAATCTAATATCTCCTCTGCTTTCAAGAACTTTCTTACGAACACTATCTTCAATTTGGATATTTAATTCTATACCGTCACGAAGTACTGTATAATTAAGACCTTCTCTGATATAGTTTACGGGGTCGAATAAGTCCAAAAAATTCTCGGCATTCTTGCCGTTTACCGCAATAATTTTATCTCCTGTTTTAAGACCAGCATTCTCTCCTATTTCAGCAACAAGCACACCACCTTTTTCCATTACGGCTGCATTTGGCAAGGCCGTTGTACCGTAATAAAAAAGAGAAAGTCCAAAGATTAAAACCCCTAAAATAAAGTTAACGGTAACGCCTCCTATCATAACAATAAGTCTCTGCCAAGCAGGTTTACTTCGAAACTCATGATCCTCTGGTTCTGAAGCAAGTTGCTCTTGATCCAGACTCTCATCAATCATCCCGCTTATTTTGACATAGCCCCCTAATGGCAGCCATCCAATACCCCATTCCGTGTCTCCAATTTTTTTGCTAAACAGCTTAATACCCCAAGCATCAAAAAAGATGAAGAATTTTTCTACACGAATACCAAATGTACGTGCCGCAATGTAATGTCCCCATTCGTGCAGCGATACCAATATTGCTAAGGCCAGAATAAGCTGACCTGCCATTATCAATGTTCCCATTTTATTTTATTAAAAATTAAAGGTGCAAAAATATACTTTTAAGGCTGATTAGCTTAAGCTAAAGAAGAGTATATTGACTAATCTATTTTTTTTTTACGCTCAACAGGGATTACCCTTTAATACAGAAAGACGTACTCCCTACATGTTTTATCGGCACATCTTCTTTTATCAAGTGTACTTGCCATATTTCAGTAGGTTTTAATTGTTTTAAGCGGTCAAAAAGAACCTTACAACATTGTTCTATTAATTTAAACTCATCATTCATAACCGACACGACCGTTTCATGTATTTGTTCGTAATTAATGCTAATATCCATCTCATCAAATGATTGGGAACTCGCAATCGTAGAAAACACTTGTACTGAAATAGAATAGAGCCCACCTATTTTTCGCTCGCTTTCATACCATCCGTGATGTGCTTTCACTCTTATTTTATCTATACTTAGAATTGTTTCTAAACTACTGCTCATATCCGTCCTATGTCGACATTAAATTTTACATTTGCAAACATAGTTTTATATACCCAAATGACCTTAGAAGAAATAAATTTGCTTAAGGAAGCAAAGAAAGGACAAGACCGTTTCACGCACCCAGACTTTTACAATATCGATGATCTTCTTTCCGAAGAACATCTTCTAGTAAGAGATAGTGTGCGTAATTACGTAAAAAGAGAACTATCTCCAATTATAGAGGCTTGTGCAGAAAACAATTACTTCCCATCTCACATTATTAAACAACTTGGTGAAGTTGGATGCTTTGGTCCACAAATACCGGCAGAATATGGCGGAGGCGGTCTAGATTACATAAGCTATGGCATTGCTATGCAAGAATTAGAGCGATGTGACAGTGGAATTCGTTCTACTGCCAGCGTACAAGGATCATTAGTGATGTACCCTATTCATAAATTTGGAAGTGAAGAACAAAAACACAAATTCTTACCTAAACTAGCATCTGGAGAGATGTTGGGTTGTTTTGGCTTAACTGAACCCGACCATGGCAGTGACCCCAGTGGAATGACTACTCACTTTAAAGAAGACGGCGATCATATTATCTTAAATGGTGCAAAAATGTGGATCAGCAACGCACCACAAGCAGACATTGCTGTTGTTTGGGCTAAAAACGAAGAAGGTATTATTCACGGCATTATAGTAGAAAGAGGAATGGACGGATTTTCTACACCTACAACGCACGGAAAGTGGAGTTTAAGAGCAAGCATTACGGGCGAATTAGTTTTTGATAATGTACGTATCCCAAAATCCAATATTTTGCCCGGTGTAACAGGTTTGAAAGGTCCTTTAACATGTCTTAATTCTGCAAGATACGGAATAAGCTGGGGCGCAATTGGTGCGGCTATGGATTGTTATGAAAGCGCCAGGAGATATGCTGCCGAAAGAAAACAATTTGGTAAACCTATTGGGGGATTTCAATTACAACAAAAAAAATTAGCAGAAATGCTGACTGAAATCACCAAAGCTCAATTAATATGCTGGAGACTTGGAAACCTTATGAATGTAGGAAAAGCAACCCCTGCTCAAATTTCATTAGCCAAAAGAAATAGTGTAGAAATGGCCATAAATGTGGCTAGAGAAGCCAGACAAATGCATGGTGGTATGGGAATAACAGGAGAATACCCGATGATGCGACATATGATGAACCTAGAGAGTGTTGTCACCTATGAAGGAACTCACGACATACATTTGCTAATATTGGGCATGGAAATAACTGGAGAAAATGCATTTACGTAGTTTTGGTGTTCTACTTGGAATCTGTTTTGTTATTAGTAGTAATGCGACTAAACTGCCAAAAAGTTATGAAAAAACTCCGGTTCTTATACATCTTTCAGCAGTAAAGCAGCACGACAGCATAGGCTTTAATGTGGTAAAAGCACTGCAAGAATTAATCTACCCCAAATTGCTTACAGGAGATCTTGCCCTTTGGGAAGGCAGTGATAAAAAGAAAATCGTAGGATCCCAAAACTTTATGGCCCAAGAGCGAAATGCATTAGTTCCTTTTGTAAGTAGCAATGATTTATTCATACATGAATACTGGGATATTTTCAATAAAACATTCACCTCTGAGCTTAAAGGATTTTCATTTACGGGGAGCACTAAAGCAGGTAAAAAAATTAACTACGGCTATGTAGATATTCAAGATGTCTCTAATCTGCTAAAAAACTCAATAATACCGGCTAATGCTAGCGGTTCAGCAGAGATAAGCTATTGGAATGCCTTGCACAGCAAAACATATTGTTGCCATCTAGTGCAATTCGGAAATAACAATTTCAGGACCAATCCTAGAGCGTCATTACAACTCCAATATCAAGCTTTACAGGACCCCAGTATTAATCGAGATTTAGCTAAAATATCACCTGTTAAGAAAATTAAGTACAAAGTGCTGGCACCCGACATTAACTTGAATATTGAGAATAAAAACTTCTACAGCATTTTCACTGAAAGCATAAATAATAACAAACAAACTATTTTAAATAATTCAGTATCAAAACATTTTCAAACTACCCTATTGCTCCCATGGAGAATAGATCAAATTAGTATTCTTGAAAAATGGAGTAAATACAAAAACATTCCATTTCAAGAACTGGTATCTATCGAACTTATTATTGATAAACAAGTAATTACATTATCATCAAAACAGCTAGAAGAATTGGCAATTACGATAAATTTGCAATCTTTAGAAGAATATATAAGCGAAAAGAGATTTACTTTTTTACTGGAGGAAATCAATACACAAGAGATAGCCCCTCAACAATCAGAAACATACTATAAGGCACTTCAAACAAATCCTTGGAATAAGATAACACACTAATAATGAATAAAATAAAATTTGGAACGGATGGATGGAGAGCTATAATTGCTCAAGAATATACTACTGACAATGTTGCTCGAGTTGCTTATGCAACTGCGAAATGGATAAAAAATACATCAGAAAATCACAGTGCCGTTATAGGTTATGATTGCAGATTTGCAGGTCAATTATTTACCGAAACTACAATATCTGTACTCATTAAAGAGGGTATAAAAGTATATACATCAGAAAATTTTGTGTCTACGCCTATGGTGTCACTCTCTACCCTAAAACACAAGGCATTTGCAGGTATCGTTATCACCGCTAGTCACAATCCGCCAAGTTATAATGGCTTTAAAATCAAAGCACATTATGGAGGCCCTGCCATACAAGATGAAATCGATGCCGTTGAAATTTTGATACCCGCTAGTCACGAAGTAACCATTCTCTCTATGGAAGAACTTAAAAAGAGTGACTTGGTTGAAATTATTGATATGGAGCAAGAATATATAGACCATGTAGAAGCTAATTTTGATATTGACGCCATTAAAAATAGTGGAATTAAATTTGGTTACGATGCCATGTACGGTGCAGGACAAAATGTAATCCGAAGAATATTGCCTGACACTTATCTGATGCATGCAGAATACAACCCTAGTTTTATGGGGCAAGCTCCTGAGCCTATTGCACGTAACTTAAAACCATTTGCCGAGCATATACGAAACAGTGACATATCTTGTGGCCTTGCTACAGATGGAGATGCTGACAGGATTGGCTTGTTAGATGAAAATGGTGATTTTGTAGATTCACATCATATAATTTTATTACTAATTAGATACCTAGTTGAAATGAAAGGGGTAAAAGGAAATGTATATACTAGTTTCAGTTGTACGTCTAAAATTAAAACCCTTTGCGATCATTATGGCTTAAAAAACACGGTCACTAAAATAGGATTTAAGTACATCTGTAAAGAGATGATTGAAAATGATGCTTTGCTTGGAGGCGAAGAAAGTGGAGGAATAGCGGTAAGTACGCATATTCCAGAGCGTGATGGCATCTGGATGGGACTCATACTATGGGAGTATATGGCAAAAACAGGTAAAACCTTGAATGAGCTTATATATGAAGTATATGAAATTACCGGATCATTTGCCATGGACAGATACGACTTACACGTACCCGAAGAACAAAAACTAGCGATTATTCAAAAGTGCACCGCTAAAGAATATGCACATTTTGGTAATTACCTTGTGACCGGACATGAATCTATAGACGGTTTTAAATTTTTACTAAATGACGGTAACTGGGTAATGATACGCCCAAGCGGCACCGAACCACTTCTTAGAGTGTATGCTCAAGCCCCAACGACTGTAGATGTAATAAAAATACTAGATGCTACTAAAGCAACTATCCTTTCGTAATGTTCTAACCTCGAGTTTACTTGTTTTTACTGTCATTTGCCATGCGCAGGACAGTACTCAATATAGCCTGCGTAAAAAGCTCGTAATCGGAAGTAATACGATTGCCTATAGCGCGCTAATAATTGGTCTTAACAACCTTTGGTATAAAGACTATCCCACATCTGCCTTTCACTTTCATAATGACAATAAAGAATGGCTGCAAATGGATAAAGTAGGTCATGCGTTTAGTTGTTATAACGAAGGAGTTGCCGGTATAGAAATGATGAAATGGGCGGGATATACTCAAAAACAATACTCTATCATTGGTGGTTCATATGGATTTTTTATTCAAAGTAGCGTAGAAGTACTTGACGGATTTTCAGCAGAATGGGGTGCTAGCACGGGCGATGTTATGGCAAATGCCATAGGGGCTGGACTAGCTATATCGCAGAGCCTTGGTTGGGATGAACAACGTATACGTTTGAAATATTCTTTTCATCATTCTCCTTATGCCGCATACAGACCAAACGTTTTAGGGAGAAGTATCCCAGAAAGAATACTTAAAGACTATAACGGGCAAACGTATTGGCTTAGTGGCAATATAAACTCATTTGCACCAAATAGTAAGTGGCCAAGATGGATTAACTTAGCCATAGGATATGGTGCTGACGGAATGGTTGGAGGAAATGACAACACGTTCACAAGACAAGGCCTATCGTATGACTTTACTTCAGCTTTTAAACGTAGTAGACAATTTTATATTTCACCAGATATAGACTTTACGCGTATCCAAACCAAACGGAAAGGAATTCATTCATTGCTAGTTATAGCAAACTGCATTAAATTTCCTATGCCCTCGCTTGAGTACCATACAGAAAAGGGTATTAGGGGACACTGGATTATGTTTTAAACCTACAAGTCTTACTATTATAAGAATTAGAAACGTCTTAAATCACCAGCATGTTTAGGGTCCAATTTCATCTCATACCTGCGCCAAGTACCTTTTTCAAATTTAAGCATGTCATATGTTCCGTCCGGCACATAATTTTCGTAACGCCCCACTAAAAGTGGATTTAATGGCACAAGATGTGCGAATACTACGGCATCCAAGTCGCTATCGTACCTGCAAAGCATGGATGTATTATCGCTAAAATCAAAAATTAAACGTGAGACTAAATCTCCATCTAAATTAAATATTTCGTTACCAAAGTGAGGCCGATTATTTTCATCAAACCAAAGTACATCAATAATTTTTCGGTTGGTTTTATCGTCTTGCCCATCCCAACCAAAGGTTAAGTAATAATCTTTCTTTTTCCATACGTAATGATGAATTTGATAATAGAGAGCACCCATCCAATGCCTGTTATCAAATTCACCGTACGTTATATCTCTATTGTAGTCCGAACTATCATACAACCCAAATAACACAAGACTATCGTTGCTGTTCATCTGAATGGCACCAAAATACATGTATCTGCCACTATCAAGTAATAAGTTCCAAGTGAATATTCTAAACTTATTATCATCTGGGCGTATAGCTGATACCGTTTTTAACGAGCTAAAATCATAATCAAATGAATTAGGCACCTTCAATGCTTCTTTGAGTGTTTGAACAAAATAGAAGCAACTTGTAATTCGCTCAACCTTGTCTGTACCATTGATTATATTATTACTTAATCCTTCTAATTGAATCTCGAAATTTTGAATACTATCCACATAAACGGAATCCATTTCTGCATTTACCCGCCGCTGAGCACTGGCACTGAAACACCAAAAACATAATAAAAGTATAAAACCCGCACGCATCATTGGTTTAACGGCTTTATATTCATTTTCGTACCTCGGTAGATAATCAACGTTATATATTTTTAATAACCATGGCGCTGGCACCGCCTCCTCCATTACAGATTGCTGCGGCTCCTATCGTTCCTCCATTCTGTTTCAAGACGTTAATAAGCGTTACCAAGATACGTGCTCCTGAAGCGCCTAAGGGATGACCTAAAGCAACAGCTCCTCCATTGACGTTTACTTTAGTAGGATCTAAATCAAGGATTTTATTATTAACCAAAGCCACTACGGAAAATGCTTCGTTTAACTCAAATGCATCTACATCCTCTAGACTGCATCCTGCTCTTTGCAACGCTATGGGTAAAGCTTTGGCTGGTGCCGTAGTAAAGAACTCTGGTTCATGAGCGGCATCCGCAAAAGACAATACTTCCGCAATGGGTGTTAAACCAAGCTCATTCATTTTTTCTTCACTTACCAATATTATACAAGCAGCACCATCATTTATGGTACTTGCGTTGGCTGCAGTTACGGTCCCATCACTTCCAAACGCTGGTCTTAGTGACGGTATTTTATCAAACATCACATTGGCATATTCTTCGTCATCAGACATGATAATAGGGTCACCTTTACGTTGAGGAATTGGAACCGGGATTATTTCGTCTCTAAACTTACCTGTTTCTACGGAAGCTGCTGTTTTTTTGTATGAATTTATAGCATACTCATCTTGCTCTTCTCTGCTAATATTATGAATTTTTGCGGTATTATCCGCTGCAGATCCCATCATATAATCATTATACACATCCCGCAAACCATCATGTGCTAAACCATCAATAACCGTAAAATTACCATACTTATATCCTGCTCTGGAGCCAGGTAAGTAATGGGGTACTTGACTCATATTTTCCATGCCTCCAGTCACCACGATGTGGTTATGCCCGAGCATAATAGATGATGCTCCTAGTGCTACTGATTTCATACCACTCGCACAGACTTTATTTATAGTAGTACATGGTGTTGTATTAGGTAGTCCAGCAAAGATAGCCGCTTGCCGAGCTGGCGCTTGTCCAATTCCTGCTTGAAGTACGTTACCAAAGAAGACCTCATCTACATCAGTTGATTTAATTCCAGATTTTTCTAAGGCTCCTTTTATGGCAATTGCGCCCAGCTTAGGTGCACTTATTCCGCTTAACTTACCATTAAAACTACCCATTGGGGTACGAACGGCTGCTACTACATATACTCGTTTCATTCTGCACGAAAATAGACTTTTGAAGTCATATATGCGTGTGCGCTAATTAAAACAGTTGTTGTTTAAATCCTATGCGAAGCCCCGTAGCGTATTGATTTTGAGTGATTGGAGACGGTTTTTTAAGCGTGGAATTTAAAGTGTATTTAAATTGTGGATTGATAAACAATTCCAGACGTTCGCCTACATACTGACTCACAGTAACCCCCACTTCACTTCCCACTCCAAATTTGGTAAAAATTTCTTCTTTTCTATTTAGCCAATAATAATAATCTGTCTCAAAATCATACACCAGGGCATTTACATGATCCATTTTTTGAAAGTTCAAACCTAAATCCATTGTTACTCTTGACTTATCAAAAGACTTTATTGCAATATTTAAGCCTACCGGCACTTCAATGAATGAATAATTATTGGTGTAGGGGATATTATTTGCTCTATCTTGAGGATCGAAACGCTCATAAAGCGCACATCTACCCATAAAATGGGCAGCTTCGTAATTTGGATTTTCAGGATCAGCCGTTCTTACCATTATTTGTTCGCCATAGTTGGCATAATGTATACCTGAAAAAATACTAATTTTATCATTTAGTGTTCGGCCTATATCTACTCCAATAGTATACGACGTAATAGGCTTATCTGTTTGATTACGTGAGCTTTCTGTAAGTCCAAATGTATAAATATAATCATCGTCTTGAGCAATACTCGCTACCTGAGATGCGTCATAACTAAACGTCCGATAATTGAGTGTAGGTGTAAAGCTTAACCCCACATACCACTTCCCTTTTTTAGGTAACATATCTGGATTTATGAGATAATCACTCTCTATCTTAGCATAATATTTTTGCAATTGCTTACTTTGAATCAACGAGTTAATAGTCACATTATCTATTAAGCTAAGGTTAAACAATTCATTTGCATATATAGAATTTGCTCTGACTTCACTATTCCCAGAAGACTGTATAGTCATTCGTTTAGGCGGCAATGCAGGTATAAGTAGTTTTTTAAGATTCGCCAGTAGAATTGAACTTTGGTCCGTAAGCGAAGAGCCTGAGACCGTTCCGGCAGACATTTTAAGTGCATTCGCATTTTTTATTTGTCTCGCGGCATCCTCCGTTTGCCATAGTTTACCTATGTTAAAATCAAAATCACGGAATGATTTACCTGTAACTAAGCTATAGGTTTGAAAGAATAAGAGGGCAATACCTAGTAATACTGCAGGGACAATAGCCCAATAGACCAATCGTGACTTACCGCTTACTAATTTTTTGATATGGTATAAACCAACTAACACACTTATTCTTCGCCACGAAAATAGAAGAATAAGTCATTATTGGTCCAGACTGAAAAATGGTTTTACCAAAAAATGAGAATGCGAACCTCCAAATTAGGGTTGAAGTCTTTTTACACTCCACCTTCCATTCTCAAAATAGTACAAAATTCTGTCATGCAACCTATTTTCTCTTCCTTGCCAAAATTCAATTTCCACAGGTTTTATCTCATACCCTCCCCAGTGGTTTGGTTTTGGAATTACCTCGTTATTAAATTTTTTAAGATAGTAATCTAACTTAGCATCTAAATCTTCCCTAGAGCTAATTTCACTACTTTGGTCCGAAACCCAGGCCCCTATTTGGCTGCCTTTAGGTCGTGAATTAAAATATTCGCGAGATTCTTGTTCACTTATTTTAGACGCTGCTCCTCTAACAATTACTTGTCTTTCCTGGGCAATCCATGGAAATAGAATAGTACAATTTACATTTTTATCGAGTTGGTTACCTTTGTTACTAGTATAGTTCGTAAAGAATACAAAGTGACTATCTCGAACATCTTTCAGCAAGACAATTCTAGAATCTACGCTGTTATCATTTACAGTAGAGAGCACCATGGCATTCGCTTCTGCAATCAGTGGTTCTTCAACGGCATCTGCAAACCAATCTCCAAATAAGGCAAAAGGCTGTAAAGGCAAATTCGCTTCCAATAAAGCGTCCTTTGTATAATTTTTTCGGAGATCTTTCACTAGCGTCTAAATGGCATTTTTGCAGGTCTTCCTCCTCCATTATTATTCATCATCTTCATCATTTTACGCATTTCATCAAACTGTTTAATAAGCTTATTTACTTCGGTAACAGAGGTGCCACTACCCTTTGCAATACGCGTCTTTCTACTTCCGTCTAGCGTCTCAGGATTTTGTCTTTCATACGTAGTCATACTTTGTATAATAGCTTCAATACCTTTAAAACTGTCGTCATCTATATCAATATCTTTAATAGCCTTTCCTACACCAGGTATCATTGCCATAAGATCTTTGATATTCCCCATCTTTTTGATCTGATTTAACTGCTTTAAAAAATCCTCAAAATCAAATTGATTTTTTCGCATTTTCTTTTGAAGTTTAGCTGCTTCCTCCGCATCAAATGTATTCTGCGCTCGCTCTACAAAAGAAACGATATCACCCATTCCCAGAATTCGACTTGCCATCCTGTCTGGATAGAAAACATCTAATGCATCTAATTTTTCACCTGTACTTACAAATTTTATTGGCTTATTTACAATGGATTTAATAGAAATGGCAGCACCACCTCTTGTATCACCATCCATTTTAGTTAGAACAACACCATCAAAATCCAACTTATCATTGAATGCTTTTGCAGTATTAACAGCATCTTGACCCGTCATTGCATCCACTACAAAAAGTATTTCCTGTGGTTTTAGCTCCAATTTAAGATTACTGATTTCTGTCATCATCGCCTCATCTATACTCAAACGTCCAGCGGTATCAATGATGACTACATTATGCTGATTTGCTTTAGCATGCTTAATTGCATCCTGAGCAATGCTTACTGGATTCTTGTTTTCTTCATTTGCAAATACACTTACCCCAACTTGCTCACCTAATACTTTTATTTGATTTATAGCTGCAGGTCTATACACATCGCAAGCTACCAGCAATGGATTTTTGCCCTTTGATTTAAGATAACTAGCCAACTTGCCCGAAAAAGTAGTTTTTCCCGAACCTTGTAATCCAGCAATTAATATGATTGCAGGACTACCTGTTAAGTTTATGGGCTTAGACTCACCACCCAAAAGCAACACTAGTTCATCGTTTACAATCTTCGTTAATAATTGGCCAGGAGCTACACTCGTCAACACATTTGCTCCAATAGCCTTTTCTTTCACTGTGTTAGTGAAATCTTTAGCTATTTTAAAACTAACGTCAGCATCTACTAAGGCACGTCTGATCTCTTTTACCGTTTCAGCTATATTAAGCTCAGTAAGTTTTGAGTGACCTTTTAGGGTTTGAAATGCTTTGTCTAGACGGGATGATAAATTTTCGAACATTCTTAATTAAAGTGTGGGGCAAATTTATCTAAAAAAGAACTTGGACAGAATATAACATGCAATTTGTTCCCGTTATGGGTGTCTTATTCCCCTTTAGCCAACTAATTAAATGGTTAAAGTCCTTGAATTTTAATATTTTCGTTGGCTATAAACCATGAAATATTTAGTCCTTTTATCTGTAATCTTAATTGCCGCATGTACATCTACGTCTGACCGCCTAAAAGAAGCTGAGTCTTTATACAAACTCGCCCTAGAAAACAAAGATCCTTCGTTAGCACGTGTTGCACTATGTCAGATTATGCTTATTGATTCTACTATCCCCGCTTACCAAGACTCCTTAGCTAGACTTTATATAGCTTCTAGTAACTTTGAAACAGGATTGAGATATGCCGAAAAAGTATGCAAGAACGGCCCTTGTGAAAATATCCTAAAAGAAAATATGGCAGCAGCCTATCAACAACTTGGAAAGAATGATGAAGCCGAAAAAATAATTAAAGGTTTAATCGCTGATAGTAAAGATAACAAGTACTTATTTCAACAATTATTAATTTATTTTAACGCGGGAAAGACTACCTCATTTGATAGTTTGAGTAGCGCTATGCTTCAACAAATAGAAATAGACTCCACCATGGCAAAAACCATTGTGCCGATTGTAGCGCCTTCATCTGGTGGTGATCAGATGGTCCCCATCAAAGCGGCGGTTTATTTCCTAATTGGAAACAATGCTCTGAATACCACACGTGACATTAATAAAGGAGTAGAGTATATGCAGTTAAGCTTAAAAGAATTTGCTCCCTTTGAAATGCCTCGTTATGTTTTACAGCAAGTAGAGCAATTAATGGCACAACAAGGGCGCTAAGCAAGTTATTTCTTTTGCCAGATAACTTCTTGCATGCCATCTAAGCGAAGGTACTCTCTACTCAGCACAAATAAATAATCGCTTAGTCTATTCAGAAATCGTATGTGAATGAGGTATTCTTCATTTTCGAGCGTAACCACTCTTCGCTCGGCACGACGACAGATACATCGTGCTAAGTGGGTATGAGCGCTTAATACGCTGCCTCCCGGTAAGATAAAGTTCTTAAGTCTAGGTAATCCCTCGTTTAAACGATCTATCTCTTTCTCAATTAGTAAAATATCCTCTTCAGAAATAGTGGGCAATTCAAAATCCAGATCCCCTTCTGAAGCTAAAACACTTCCTATATTGAATAATTTATGCTGTATGTCTTGTAAAAAGGCAACATAAACGGCATCCTCTGCTGCAACTATCCCTATTGCTGAATTTAACTCATCAACAGTACCGTAAGCTTCAATTTGTGCATTATCTTTACTAACTCTTGTTCCTCCTACTAACGAAGTTTGTCCTTTATCCCCTGTTTTAGTATAAATCTTCACGATGTTTTCTTGTTTTTTAATTTAGATAACACTTAACTGGCTAGCAAGTTTTCCATCCCGCATTCGAATTGTTCTTTTGGCGTATTTCGCAATATCTTCTTCGTGTGTAACCATCACCACTGTGTTGCCTTCGTCATGTATAGCTTGAAACAAATGCATAATCTCAGAACTACTTTTACTATCCAAATTTCCAGTCGGCTCATCTGCCAAAACGATACTTGGATTATTGATCAATGCTCTCGCTATAGCTACTCGTTGACGTTGTCCGCCACTTAATTCATTAGGTTTATGATCACCTCTATCGCCAAGTCCTACTTTTTCAAGGACCGCTTGAGCTCTTTCTAGTCGTTCTTTTTTGGCTACGCCTGCATATACAAGCGGCAATGCTACATTTTCGAGTGCGGAAGTTCGAGGCAATAGATTAAATGACTGAAACACGAATCCTATTTCTACATTCCTTACGTTGGCTAATTCGTCGTCGGACATATCGCTCACATCTTGTCCGTTCAATAAATATATACCAGAAGTGGGAGAATCTAAACAACCTATCACATTCATAAGAGTAGATTTACCAGAACCTGAAGGCCCCATTAATGCAACATACTCTCCTTTTTCGATACTACACTCTAATCCGTTTAAGGCATTAATAGTGGTCGTACCCATTTGATATTTTTTAAAGATATTCTTTAAGTCGATAAGCGCCATTATTTTGTAATTACTTTAGGCACTTTAAAATAATCTGAATCAGCGGATGGCGCATTTTTCAAGGCGTCACTTTTATTCATCCCTGATTTAACAACGTCTTCTCTTAGCACATTTTGTTCGTTATTCATATAGATCAACGGTTCTACACCTTCGGTGTTCACTTCTCTAAGTTTATCACAAAAGACAATAATGCGACCCAAATCTGCTTTAATAGCTTCTTTATCTTCCACATTAAACTCTAAGCGGGAAAGGTGCGCCAAATCAGCTATTTTTTTATCATCTATTATCATAAACCATTCATTTCATTAAACTTTGCTTCAATAATACCATACACTTGCTCTGCAAGTGCTAATTCATCTCCGGGTTTTAGATTTTCGGTAGGAATAGGTCGATGAATATGCATTCTCATCCTGCCTGGTGTGCCCGCAGGTATCCATTCGCCACAAGGAAGTCTTCGCCAATTATCTGGCAAGGTAACCGGGACTACCTCAATACCATGTTCTATCGCCATTTTAAATGGACCTAGTTTAAAATCTCGCATTTTGGGTACTTGTGGACCAATGCCCCCTTCAGGAAAGTTGAGTAAGCTGATTCCTGATTTTAATTTTTTATTCGCCAAATAATAGGCACGTTTTGATCCTTCATTAGATGATCTATCCACTGGCATATCGAGCGTTCTAAAGAATATGCCAAATAATGGTATTCTCGATAGTTCCTTTTTAGCCATAAAACTAAAAAAATAAGGCATCTGTGTATTTACCGAGATGATGTCAAAATAGGAAAAATGATTCGGTGTAAAAATATACGTTTTATCTAGTTTCAACTCCTCATCTTTCGTCGTTTTCCCGTACAACCCTGTTACAGCCATTAGCATTTTTCCCCAAACTCTGCGCAGTTTATGGGCTTGTGGATACCATTTAGGTTTGGATAATAACACCACAAAAAAGGGATACAGCACTAAAAATATGAGGATAAAACATATAAAAAAATATACGGACCAAATATATCGAGGTAGCTTGCGTATCAACCTTTTAGGTATTCTGAAAGTTTGTGTACTTGTATGTTTAAAAAATCAGCAAGAAGTTTTTCTGCCATCATTTTCATCATAAAATTAAGATCAGCATTAATTATGGCTTCTACTTCTGAGGTGTTTGCATCTATGGCAACTATATTCCAATGTATGTCAAATTTAAAAGGCACCTTATTTTGCGGAACCATAATTATTGTAGTCGGGCTATTTCTTTCGGTGATGGCAAGTTCTACACTACCAATTCCTTCAATATCCAGCTTAGCTGTATCGTCTGTTGCTTCAAATGACCGTACCTTGCTTGGCATAAGTACTTGGTAATTTGCGGGGATAGACAAGTAGTTGAACACTTCGACCGCCCCTTTACTTATCGTCGATTTATTGCTTTTTATCTCTACCATGTTTATTGTTTATACATCATATTCGTTCCTATAAACGCCGCCATGAGAATTGAAATAATAAGTCCAGACACCAAGCTACTTCCTAAGCAAATCATGATGTAACCCATCGGTTTATATTGCGCAGAAATTTGTTGCTTCACGGTTTTTAGCTCCATAGGTTTATCCGCTGGCTTTACGTTATCGTCTTGTTGCACTTTAAGTGCAGCTTGCTCAAAAGATTCATTCACTTTTACTTGATAAAAAGCTCCGTCAGGAGCATAAAGTGCTAAAAATGCGATAATCATTATGGCCGCTCGTACCATTGAAATCAATATACCACTAAGCAGTGTTCTAGCTATACTTATTTGACCGCCAAGTAATTTTTTGGTGAGTATTAAACCTGCTCCCAAACAAATAACTAGAACGGCAATTTTGCTAACATACATAGCTACCGCATTCGAGTTAACACTACTAAAAAACAGAAATTCCAGCAATGCGCACAGTAGCCCTGCTAGAATTCCAAAAATCCAAATTGATTTCTGCATTATTTAAGTAAAATATTACCCTTCGGTGTTTCCTCTTCTCGTAAATTCATCAAAATCATATTCCGGCATTAAATCACTTTTTACGTAATTTACCGTTTCTGTAAATGCTTCGTTGAATTTATTAAAATCTTCTTTGTACAAGAATATTTTGTGTTTCACATATCCACCATCTTCAAATTTACGAGTACTTTCTGTAATGGTAATATAATACTCCTCGCCTCGCGTCGCCTTCACATCAAAAAAATACGTACGCTTGCCCGCTCTTACCTTCTTAGAGAATACTTCTTCTCTGTCAAAATTTGACTCCGCCATTGTTATTAATCTATACCTTTAGAGTACAAATGACGCAAATTTTTAGATTATTTTAACTATTTTTTATTTTAACCCTCGATTGAATTCACAATTTGCTTTTCGAATAATGCAGCATATACTCCATTTTTACCTAGTAAAAATTCATGGTTACCTTGCTCTATTACCTTGCCTTGATCTAAAAAAATGATTTCACTACAATCCTGGATAGACGAAATTCGATGACTAATATTGATAAAAGTTTGCTCTTTACCCCACTTTTTTAAGCTGTTTTTTATACGTACCTCTGTCTTGGTGTCCACCGCAGAAAGACCATCGTCGATAAGCAGAACCGTTGGATTTTTGACCAGTGCTCGCGCAATTGCTGTTCGCTGTTTCTGACCACCGCTTAATGTGATTCCTCTCTCCCCTAGAATAGTTTCTAATCCATTAGGGAACCCCTTTATTTCTTCTGTTAAACTAGCAGTAGCAACGGCTTGTTCCAAATTAGATGCTTGCTCGTCGGAAGTGATTCCAAACAAAATATTAGCTTTCAACGAATCTGAGAATAAGAATATGTCTTGTGCAACATAAGCAAACATGGTTTTTAAACTATTTCTGCTGTACTCTTTCAATACGATGCCATCTATTCTTATTTCGCCTTCGGTGGGCTCATACACTCCCATTAACAATTTGGCGATCGTACTTTTACCACTTCCGGTAGTCCCTATGATACCAAACTTGGTATTTGCCTCTATGGTAAAAGACACCTGGCGAAGGACCCACTCCTCTGCGTCAGAATATCGAAAGGATACGTTATCAAAAACAATTTCTTTTTCCAATTTGGAAATGGTTTTTGTGCCCAAATCCTCTTCAGCCGGTATAGTTAAAAATTCTTCGATACGCGCCTGCGATGCCGATCCTTGTTGCACCAACGAAGTGACATAACCCAGGCTGGCAACCGGCCAAGTTAACATGTTGACGTATAAAATATATTCAACAATGTTTCCTAAGCTAAACTGTCCATCCACTACGGCATTGCCTCCAGCATAAATGGTAATTAACACACTCAAGCCAACGAGACCCACAACGGCAGGCATAAAAACGCCGTTAATTCTAACTAAGGCCATATTATCTTCCTTGTAACTGTCGTTTAAAGTATCAAAATCTCTAGCAAAATCATTTTCTCTGCCATAAGATTTAACCACTGCTATTCCCGCAAATGTTTCCTGTGTATACGAGGTAATTACCGATAGTTTTTTTTGAATTATGTCGCTCTTTTTATTCATCGAATCACTAACCAAATAGATCGTAATTACGAGTATAGGAAGCGGAATCAAAACCCACAAGGTAATGGTTGCATTTACAGAGAACATGAGTCCTACCACCATCAAAATCATGAAGGTCAAATTAAGTGCGTACATAATAGCTGGTCCTGTAAACATTCTTACTTTAGAAACATCATCACTAATTCTGTTCATGAGATCCCCGGTATAATTTTTAGAAAAAAAACGTTGCCCCATTTGTTGATAGTGTTTAAAGATGTCATTCTTTTGCTCGTATTCTATCTTTCGAGACATTATTATAAGCGTCATACGCATGTAATACATACACCAACCTTTAAGCAATGCGGCCACTAAAATCAATACCCCTGACAATACCGCTAATTTTGCGGATGAATCAAAATACGACGGTAAATACTTACTATATTTAGGCAGTTGGTTATTCTTGAGCAGTCCAATAACGCCATCTACCGATTCTCTAACAATAGGTGGAATGACAATGGCAAACAAATTTGAAAGGATTATAAATAAAAGACCCAACATTAAGTATTTACGGTATTTTACGAAATATTTCTGTAGTGAGAGAAGCTCTTTCAAAGGGTCGTGAATTTCGGAATGATTTTAAATATACTTTTGCCGCAAAGTTAAGATTCATTAACGAGATAAAGGTTAAAATAAATGAGCACAGCGACAACAACAATTCACGACAAACAATTAGGAATATTTGCCGAGGTTAAATCTACTAATCACGAGCAAGTAGTATTTTGTAATGACAATGCTAGTGGCTTAAGAGCTATTATAGCTATACATAACACCGTTTTAGGCCCTGGTTTAGGGGGTACGCGCATGTGGAATTACGCCACGGAAGCAGAAGCATTAAACGATGTACTTCGATTGTCTCGCGGCATGACTTACAAAGCAGCAATATCAGGTTTAAACTTAGGTGGAGCTAAAGCGGTAATTATTGGTGACGCCAAAAAAGATAAATCGGAAGCGTTAATGAGAAAATTCGGTCGATTTGTAGAAAACTTAAACGGCAAATATATTACAGCTGAAGACGTTGGGACAACGACTAAAGACATGGAATACGTGAAAATGGAAACAGATAGTGTTGCTGGATTGCCAGAAAGTATGGGTGGCGGAGGCGATCCTTCTCCCGTAACTGCTTATGGAGTATACATGGGAATGAAAGCAAGTGCCAAAAAAGCATACGGTTCAGATAGCTTAGCAGGGAAGCGAATATCAGTACAGGGTATTGGTAAAGTTGGGATGCATCTTGTAGAGCTAATGCATGCGGAAGGGGCTATTATAACCGTGTCTGACATAAATGAAGAAAGCTTGCAACATGCGGCAATCACATACGGCGCTAAAGTAGTAAATGGCAATGAGATATATTCTCAAGATGCAGACATATTTGCTCCTTGTGCATTAGGCGCTATTCTCAATACAGAGAACATCAATGCACTGAAATGTAGCATTATCGCTGGAGCTGCTAATAACCAACTAGCAAATGAAGATGAACACGGAAATATGATTAAACAAAAAGGTTTGTTATATGCTCCTGATTTTTTAGTGAATGCTGGAGGACTAATCAATGTTTATTCTGAAGTGATTGGTTATAACCGAGAAAACGCAATGCGTGATACCGAAAAAATATACGATACCACATTAAATATCTATTCCGTAGCAGAAGCTCAAAATATACATACACAATTGGCAGCTACTATGCTTGCTCAGAAGCGAATAGACGATATACTTAGCGTACGTTCAACCTACTAATTTGATAAACTGGCTTACCAACTATGAGAAGGCTATACTTGCGTCAGCAAGTCTATTGGTAAGCGCATTTCTATTTTACCTCGCTACTATTTCACCTGGAGTGGAAGGTGGCATGGACTCTTACAATCATTATCTTATAGCCAAGAACACATGGTCACATCCCTATTTATTCTTAGACCAATGGGGTAAGCCTCTATACAATATATTGGCTAGCCCTTTTGTTCAACTGGGAATGTTAGGAGCGGTAGTATTCAATATCATTTGTCTTTTATTGAGTGCTGTGTTGGCCTATCGTATTGCCCAAAAAATAGTACCTAAATTTGCGTTCATTGCTTTTCTATTGACGCTTTTAAGTCCTGTATTTTTAGATAATATCATATCATCCTTAACAGAACCCCTGAGTGCATTATTGGTAACCTTATCTCTATTCTTACTCCTAAATAAGCAGTATTCGCTTGCCGCATTATTAGCTGGATTCCTTCCATTTGCTAGATCTGAAGGTTTTATCATTTTAGGTGTTATTTTGGTTTATTTACTTCTTAAAAAAGAGTTTAGATCTATTCTTTATATACTGGTAGGAAGTCTTTTCTTTAATACGCTAGGCTGGATTATTGAAGGTGAACCATTTTGGATTATCACTAAAAACCCATATATTTCCTTTGAAATGTCCGGTCTGAATATATGTGGTTCCGGAGGTTTATCCCATTTCTTATATGCTGGCCATTATACTTTCGGACAGGTTACGTGTATTTTACTTGTAGTAGGAACTCTATTTTTAGCTTGGGAAGTTCTACAGGAGGGGGTAAAACCGCATTTAGAATTATTGCTGGTGTTAGCTGTATTTATTTCTTATTTTTTGGCGCATGCACTCATATGGTGGTTGGGCATGATGGGCAGTTGTGGATACGTTAGAGTAATGGTCGTTATTGCACCAATGGCGGCTATTTTAGTTGCTTTTACTGTTGGAAAATTGGCTAATCTGCGCCCATTACAACACCTCAAACACCAAGAATTATATACGATTCCACTTCTTATTTTTTTAGTAATCAATGCCATTTATCTGCCCTACAGATATTACGCATACAAGTACCCACTTGCCCTTTCTGCTGAGCAAGAACAGTATGTAAAAGTGGCAGATTGGTATGAAACACAAGGATTTGAAAACAGAACTAAAATTGTTCTTTACCCGTATTTTAATATCATAGCCAACATCGATCCTTATGACAAAAATCAGCTCTTGGAATTTTGGGAATCTAGCTTTCAATACACCAAAAAAGGGGATATATTATTTTGGGATTCACACTTCGGTCCAAACGAATGCCATACCCCTCTTGCTACGCTAGAAACGGACCCTCAATGGAAAAAAATACACAGTGTTATTCCCCGTTATAAAATTTCGACGGTGAATGATTTACCTTTTGAAATTCACGTATTCGAAAAAATAGAATAAAAGGTACAAATAGAACGTGTACCTTCCCGTTTTTTAATTAGGTTTGCCCCCGCATTTTGTTCAATGATAAATAGACGATTAATAAGAATTAAAGCTTTCCAAGCGTTATTTGGTGAGTACGGTCAAGAGCAGTCACGACCTAGTGTAGTCTTAAACCAAGCACAAAAATCAATACATGGCTTAGGCACTAATTTTCTTGCTGTTCTCTCGTTCGGACCAGAATTTTGTCATTTTCTATCATCAGAACACAACCCATCTGAATTTAAATTTCAACCCAAGGAGACGGATATTAAGTCTTTTCAGCTGTTTACTGAAAATGTATTTTTTAAAGACCTCGAAGCCGAAAAAAAGATAAGTACATATCGCGCAAGACCAACCTTAGATTGGCAACAAGAAAAAGATATCATGTTTCTTATATTCAAGGAGTTGAAGAAAACTACCGAGTATAAAGAAGCTATCAATGGTGAGTTAACCCCAAAAGTACAGATCGATTTTGCTCTTTTTATTTACAAGTATTTGATGCTTCATTCCATAGAATTTGAGCAACTCATGGAAGATAAAAACATCGTCTGGTATGATGAAAAAATTCCAATATTAAAAAGTGTAGAAGGCCTACTAGCTGAATATGAAAAATCGAGCACCCTACGTTTACCCGAACTATTCAAAAACGAAGATGAAGATCTTCAATTATCCGAAGATTTAATCCTTAAATACTTTGAATTCAGAACTGAATTAGAAACAAATTTACAAGAATTTACACCGGGATGGGACAGCGAACGAATGACCAAAATAGATCATTTACTAATGATAATGGCTTTGTTAGAGTTTAAATATATGCCCATGATCCCTGTAAAAGTGACCCTGAACGAATACATTGAGATTGCCAAAATGTATAGCACGCCCAAGAGTTCAAAATTTGTAAATGGGACATTAGATAAAATACTAAAAGATTGGAACAGCAAGGACTTAATAAAGAAAAAAGGCAGAGGCCTTATAGGATAAAGACTAATCTGTTAATTTTGTAACCAATATAGAACGACTTAACCCCTATTAAGCAAATGAAAAAAATATTCTTACTCGCATTGACAATCGTTGCCATGGCAGCATGTAATCCAGGCACAACCGACGAGACAATGGACGCCTCAGTTATTGAAACAGATGGTTCGCTTAAAGAACCTGCCTTTGATTTTAACGGAGTTACCGCATGGGATTTTGGGAAGATAATAGAAGGTGAACGCGTTGAGCACACCTTTAAATTTAAGAACACCGGTAAAGCAAATCTGGTTATCGCCAGTTGTACAGCAAGCTGTGGATGCACCATTCCTGAGTGGCCAAAAGAAGCCATTGCACCAGGAGAAAGCGGCGAAATTAAAGTTGAATTTAATAGCTCGGGCAAAAGCGACATGGTGACTAAAGACATCACTATTATGGCAAACACAAACCCCGTAAAAACAGTTCTTCAAATCAAGGTATTCGTAGACAAAAAAACAGCAGAATAATATGGAAATGACAACTATGCTGCTTTTTTATGCAGCCTTTATCGTAATTCTTTACTTCTTTTTTATTCTTCCTAATAAAAAGAAACGAAAAGCACTTGAACAATTTATCACCGACCTAAAGAAAGGAGATAAAGTTGTGACCACTGGAGGTCTTCACGGCAAAATCGTGGAACTAAAAGAACTTACTGCTATTATAGATGCAGGGAATAACGTTAAACTGAAAATAAACAGGGCCGCAATAAGCATGGAAGCATCTATGCTTCTAGCCAACGACGTCTCTGAAGACTAAGAGTATGCAACATCTTAGAATAGGCATAACAGGTGGCATGGGCGCCGGAAAATCTACAATCTGTAAGATTTTTGGGCAACTCGGTGTATCCATTTACGATGCTGATTCTCGCGCCAAATTTATAATGAGCAACAATCAGGAGCTCAAAAAAGCCATAACTGAAAATTTTGGTTGGGATGCCTATACTCGAAAGGATGAACTAAACCGTGAATACCTCGCTAAAGTTGTTTTTAATAACGAAGAAAAACTAGAGTTACTCAATAACTTAGTTCACCCTGCGGTAAAAAACGATTATGAACAATGGGCTCAAGACCATAGGGACGAACCATACTCTTTGAAAGAAGCTGCTTTATTGTTTGAAAGTATGAGCTATAAAACGCTTCATAAAGTAATCGTAATTGCAAGTCCTATTGAAACCAGGATAGAACGCATTATGAAACGCGATCACGTAAAACGTGAAGATATTTTAAAACGCATTCAAAATCAATCTACTGATCGTGAACGAATGAATAAGGCTGATTGGGTAATTTACAATGACGGTGTTCGCTCACTCATTGAACAGACATTGGAAGTACACCATAAAATCTTAGCTATCAGAGAAACTGAAGTGTTGCCCTTTAAATCATAAAACCATGAGCAAATCCCTAATCTTAAATCATGAAGAAATTTCGCTAAAGCTTGATCGAATAGCTTGGCAAATATTAGAGCATCATTACGGAGAAGAAACCATTGTATTGGTTGGCTTAGTGGACAGAGGAAGTGAAGTTGCTGAAAAAATAAAAATGCGTCTTGAGAAATTCGGGACCACCAAGATACTTTTCACTACTATTAACCTAGATAAATTGACCGGACTGGCATCCAAAGTAACCATAAACGATACTAGTTTGATAGCAGGAAAACCCATTATTTTAGTGGATGATGTGCTGAATTCAGGTGTTACCTTAGCTGCAGCTTTGAGAGAAGTGCTTAACTACTCGCCCAAGAGCGTAAGAACTGCGGTATTAGCAAATAGGGATCATCACAAATTCCCTATCCAAGCCAATTATGTTGGTGTTTCGTTAGCCACAACGCTACAAGAAAACATATCCTATGAGGTTAATAACGACCGAATGAGTGTTTGGCTTGGTTAAGTTTAAACCTCATTTTTTTTCATAAATTTAGGATTATTCCACATGTGTAGAATTTTAATAACTCTACATTCGCAGTACTTTTATGACCGAATTACAAAACACCATACTTCAAGCATGGGAAAATCGAGAATTACTGCACGATCTCAACGTCCAAAATAGCATTCGCGAAGTTATTGAGCTAATAGATAAGGGAAAGTTAAGATGTGCTGAGCCAACTGCTGATGGATGGAAGGTAAATGATTGGGTTAAGAAAGCAGTTATTCTCTACTTCCCTATTCAAAAAATGCAAACCATAGAAGTAGGACCATTTGAGTTTTATGATAAAATGGCGCTTAAAAAGAATTATGAAGCTCAAGGGGTACGAGTAGTCCCACACGCTATTGCTCGCTATGGTGCTTTTCTGGCTAAAGGTGTAATAATGATGCCCAGTTATGTTAACATAGGTGCGTATGTTGATAGCGGAACCATGGTGGACACATGGGCTACGGTTGGGAGTTGTGCTCAAATCGGTAAAAATGTACACCTAAGCGGAGGTGTAGGAATTGGTGGCGTTTTAGAACCCGTACAAGCTGCGCCTGTCATTATAGAAGATGACTGCTTTATCGGAAGCCGATGTATTATAGTAGAAGGTGTACATGTGGAAACACAAGCAGTTATAGGAGCCGGAGTTACGCTCACCATGAGTACCAAAATTATTGACGTAACAGGCCCAGAACCCATCGAATATAGAGGTAGAGTTCCCGCCAGATCTGTAGTTATTCCAGGCAGTATTCAAAAAGAATTTGCAGCAGGAAGTTATGGCGTAAATTGTGCACTTATAATTGGTACACGGAAAGAATCTACCGACAAGAAAACTTCGTTAAATGACGTGCTTCGCGATTTTCAAGTGCCTGTGTAAATGAAAATAGGTTTTGATGCTAAACGATATTTTAACAATACCACAGGCTTAGGTAACTATGCACGCTGGCTTATTAATTCGTTACCACAAGATCAAATAGAATCTATTCTTTATCAGCCAAAAAATACAGAAGAATCCAGTTTCTATCCTATATCCTACCCTAAGAGTTGGCACAAATGGTTTCCTTCCTTATGGCGTAGTACGTTTATATGTGCACAGTTACAAAACGAGCAAATAGACATTTATCACGGTCTCAGTAATGAACTACCATTTGGTATACACAAGCTTAACCTAAAAACGGTAGTGACCATTCACGATCTTATTAATCTTCGCTATCCAGAGAATTATAGAAGGATAGATCGATTTTTTTACAAGAAAAAACTGACTTACGCTCAAAAGTATGCCACTAAAATAATAGTGCCCAGCGAGCAAACCAAGAATGATTTACTGCGCTATTTCAATACAGATCCGAGTAAAATTCAAGTAATCCCGCTTAGTCTTCCAAAGCCCGTTTTAGCTACACAAACAGTAAATCCGTCAAATTACATCTTGTGTGTAAGTGGATTTAGTAAACGAAAAAACTTAGAAATGCTCCTTGACGCCTATAAGCATGTACCCGGCACTGCGCGTTTACTTTTAGTGGGTAAGGAAGGAGATACATTTAAGCGCATTCAAAAAAAGGCAAAAGAAGATGATAGAATCGAGCTAAAACAAAACGTTACCGATAAAGAGTTGTCTCAATTGTACTCAGATGCTCTGTTTTGCATTTATCCATCGCTTTTTGAAGGCTTTGGATTGCCCATATTAGAAGCTTTTCAGCATGGTAAAACAGTCGCAACATCCAACATTAGCAGTATGCCAGAGGTAGGAGGCAATGCTGCAACCTATTTTGACCCGCATAACATAGCAAGCGTCAAGGAAGCCTTAGAATTTCTGTTTATCGAAAGTAACAGAAAACAGAACGAATTAGAGATCCCAAAACAACTTGCACTTTTCAATTCTAACGATTTGATTAACAAGTATATTCAGCTTTATAAGAGCCTTTAGATACATTTAAAGTGGGGCGCGATGGTTGGAAATGACCACATCGTGACACATTTAAAGAAAATATCCCATTAATTTCGTATCGTAATGTTGTTTGAAGTAGTTTTTGAACTATAACATTATTTTAGTTTTAGTTTTTGGTTTCAAAAAGAGGGAAATTTCCCTCTTTTTGTGTTTCATAACCCTTTCATTTTTAATCCTATTTATACCAATTCTAAAAATATTTTACAATGTGGAATAATTGGTAAAACTCTATTAATTTTAAATAAAATTCAAGGTATTTTCGCAGCGCTAAAAATTATTCAATTAATACCATCATAACGTATAAATGATATTTCAAACTAATAACCGATTAAAAGGATTATTCCTAGTTCTAGGACTCTTTATTATTCAGTATTCATTTGCCTTCGAAAACAACCTAAAACGTCCTATAAATGGTCAAGATGGTTCTGTGGAGCGAATTGAAGAAGGAAGTAAGCTTTTTAATGCTAATTGTGCATCTTGCCATGCTTTGAACAATAAAGTAGTTGGGCCAGCGCTTGTAGGAGTAGTTGATAAATACGGTGAAGATTACACTTGGCTTCTTAGCTGGATAAAAAACAACCAAAAATTGGTTAAAGGTGGTGACGAGAGAGCCAACAAAATTTATGCAGAATACAATGGCGCTGCTATGAATATATTCGAAAACCTATCTGATGATCAAATTACGAGTGTTTTGATGTGGATAGACAACGGAGGTGATGGAGGTGCTATCGCTGTTGACGCATCTGTAACACAAGAAATTGCGCCGGTTAGCGAGGGGTTATTTAGTAAAATCAATTGGATAGTCATCGTAATGTGCTTATTGGTATTTGCGGTCATTCTTATGATTTTTGGAATCCTTGAATTGGTATCTAACATTACAGGACGTGAAGTTGTAAACTGGAATAACATTAACGCCTACATGATGTTGGTTTTCTTAGTTGGGTTCTTTGGCTTGGTTGTCTATGAATATAGTATCCATAATCAATTTAACCTCGCCAATTTCGAATCCGCTTCTGAGCACGGAATAGAAATGGATAGAATGATGACATGGACCTGGATTGCTACTCTTCCTGTGTTCTTTCTTACTCAGTTCCTTTTATTCTTCTTCTCGTTCAAATACAGACAAAAACCTAATCATAAAGCATACTTCTTATCGCATAACAACAATCTAGAGTATGTATGGACTTTGATTCCTGCCATTGTTTTAGCTGTTTTAGTATCTGGTGGCTTTAAAATGTGGAATAAAGTATTGCGTTCTGATTCAGACGGTACTACCCAGCAGATAGAAGTTTTTGCCTACCAATTTGGTTGGAATGCTAGATATCCCGGAGCAGACGGAGAATTAGGTAAAGCAAATTTCAACCTTATTAATGGCGTTAATCCACTAGGTGTGGCAAATAGAGAGCATGCAGTTGAACTTATCAACGAGCTCGAAGCAGACATCCTGTCTATGGATACCGCGATTATGAGACTTCCAAAAGAACTTGCAGTATTAAAATCTGGTTTAGGTGGGCTTGTAGACGATGACCGTAAGGATCAATTAAATAAAATAAAAGCATATACCTCAGGAGATAAAAAAACGGATCTTGAGTTAATGATACGCGCTAGATATACTCAAATTGAAAGGCTTAAAAAAGCGCTCATAGCTGAAAACGGAATGTTTGATGGCAAAGGAGATGATGACCAGGTAGTTGGCGAAATTCACTTGGTAAAAGACAAGCCTGTAAGACTGAGATTTAGAGCCAGAGACGTAATCCATTCTGCGTATTTGCCTTATTTTAGAACACAAATGAATGTGGTTCCTGGTTTACCTACTGAATTTACATTTACTCCTGTCAAATCTACCAAAGAGATGCAAGCTACAAAAGGTGATCCTGAATTTGATTATTACTTAGTTTGTAACAAAATATGCGGTAACGCACACTTTAATATGAAAATGAAAGTAGTTGTTGAAGACCAAGCTTCTTACGATAAATGGATGGCTGAACAAGCTGCTCTTTTTGTTAAGAAACCTAAAACACAGGAGGTACCTACAAGCGTTTCAGATTCTACTTCTACAACCGAAACTGTAGCATTAAATTAACCAAACAAAATCAAGCGGATTAACGTTTTAAACTAAGAAATGAGCACAGCAACAGCACACACTGACGATCATCACCACCACGAAGAAAGCTTCATTTCGAAGTACGTCTTCAGTATGGATCATAAAATGATCTCAAAACAATTTTTGATTACAGGCATCATAATGGGTGTAATTGGCATGGCAATGTCTATAGCATTCCGTTTACAACTTGCTTATCCGGAAACGAGCTTTCCTATTTTGGAATGGTTATTTGGAAGCAAATGGGCCCCAGATGGTCACTTAGATGCAGGATATTATATGGCATTGGTGACTATGCACGGTACTATAATGGTATTTTATGTACTTACTGCAGGACTGAGTGGCACCTTTGCTAATCTTCTTCTCCCATTACAAGTGGGCGCTAGAGATATGGCATCCCCATTTATGAATATGCTTTCTTACTGGTTCTTCTTAATCAGTAGTTTGGTATTGCTTTCTTCTTTATTTGTTGAAACTGGACCAGCTTCAGGAGGATGGACTATTTATCCGCCTCTTAGTGCTTTGCCAAAAGCAATGCCAGGTAGCGGAATGGGTATGACGCTTTGGCTTGTAGCTATAATTCTATTTATTGCATCGTCACTTCTTGGTGGAATCAATTACGTAAGTACTGTATTAAACATGAGAACAAAAGGTATGTCTATGACTAGATTACCTCTTACCGTATGGGCGTTAATGCTTACCGCTGTTCTTGGTATACTTTCTTTTCCTGTACTATTAGGTGGTGGATTGTTACTGCTTTTTGATAGAGGCTTTGGAACGTCTTTTTACTTATCTGATATTTACTTGGGTTCTGCTGGTGCACTTGAGCACACAGGTGGTAGTCCCGTATTATTCCAGCATTTATTCTGGTTCTTAGGTCACCCTGAGGTATATATTATTATTATGCCAGCGTTAGGTATCACTTCTGAAATTATAGCCGTTAACTCACGTAAACCTATTTTTGGATATACCGCAATGGTTATTTCGCTTTTAGGTATTGCATTCTTATCCTTCATCGTATGGGGACACCATATGTTTATTACAGGTATGAATCCACTTTTAGGTGCCGTATTCTTGGTTACCACGTTAATTATTGCTGTACCGTCTGCCGTTAAGACGTTCAACTATCTGGCTACTTTATGGAGAGGTAATATTCGTTTTACCAATGGAATGATGTTTGCCATCGGATTAGTTTCGTTCTTTATTTCAGGTGGTCTTACCGGTATTTTCTTAGGAAATGCTGCACTCGATATACAGTTACACGATACGTACTTCGTAGTAGGTCACTTCCACATCGTAATGGGTTGTGCCGCTATATTTGGTATGCTTGCGGGTATTTATCACTGGTTTCCAAAAATGTTCGGACGTATGATGAATAAACCATTAGGTTATATTCACTTCTGGTTAACTTTCATTTCTGCGTACTTGGTATTCTTTCCCATGCACTTTATGGGATTAGCAGGTGTTCCTCGTAGATACTATGCATTTACACTATTACCTGAATACAACGTTTGGGCTGATGTAAATGTATTAATGACGCTAGCGGCTATCTTAGGTGGTGTTGCTCAAATTATTTTCTTATACAACTTCTTCTCTAGTATATTTATTGGTAAAAAAGCAACTCAAAATCCTTGGGAAGCCAATACCTTAGAGTGGACTACACCTGTAGAAAGAATCCATGGAAACTGGCCAGGAGAAATTCCAACGGTATACCGATGGGCATACGATTACAGTAATCCAGCGTATGAAGCTGACTTTATGCCACAAAATATTCCAGATGAGCATGGCACAGTAGAATTATTCGAAACGAATACCTCTGTTGATCCTGCACACCAAGATTCTCCCGTAAAAGAAACTGCAGATTTCTTCACCTTACTTAGAAATTGGCTTAAGCCACGAACGGTTTAAGATGAAATACGAAAAGCCATTCACCTCGTGAGTGGCTTTTTTGATTAATCACCAAAAGAATAAGCTACCCATGGGACACAACACATACTTAAAATTAAACTGGCTTTCGATTTTCTTTATCTTCTCACTCTTTGTAATAGGTGGATTGGTAAGAAGCACAGGTAGCGGTATGGGCTGCCCCGATTGGCCGAAATGTTTTGGGGAGTACGTCCCTCCTACTTCTAAAAGTGCATTACCTGCTAATTATGAAGATTTCTTTAAAGAGCAACGTATCCAAAAAACAGCGCGTTTTGTCTCCGTCTTAAAAAAAATCGGTTTAGCTAATAAAGCTGCAGAAATAGAAAATAATACATCCTTAAATGAGTCGCATGAATTTAATGTTTTAAAAGCATATGTAGAATACATCAATAGACTTTGGGGTGCCGTCACAGGTCTACTAGTTTTTGCGTGTTTCCTTTTATCAATCCCATATTTACGGAATAATAAAAAGGTGTTCATTTTTACTACCCTTGGATTTATTTTTGTTTTTTTAAATGCTTTACTTGGTGCGGTAGTCGTTAATTCCAATTTGATTGGAGGCATAGTTACCGCTCATTTTATTGCAGCCTTTGCCTCTATTTGCTTTTTTATTATTGCCCGACATTTTGCGCAGCCTTTCCCTTCAAGCAATTTAACAAGTGGACAGAAAAGAATGACATGTATGCTGATGATTTTGATTGCCACACAGGTAATTTTAGGTGCAGAATTAAGAGAGCTGTATGACGTATTAAATAATGTTTTAAATTTCGCAGATAAAACTAGCGCATTAGCACCTACATTTCAATACCATGGTCTATTGGGATTACTCACCTCTACCCTTGCCATTTACCAGCTAATTTCTATTTCAAACACCTATAAATCAATTAAATACATTAAATGGGTTGCCATCCTTGCCGTTGCTCAATTAGGCTTCGGTCCGATGGCATTATTGCCAGAAACTGCAGCCATTTCAAAACTATTCCATATTAGTTTTGGAGCAGCCATATTTGTATTACAATTTTATATTTGCACCGCATTTATAAGCACATCAAAATCAGAGAGATAACCGAGTTGAAATCAACTGTACTACAAACCGAATCTATAGGCCTCAAAGCTAAATTAAGCGACTACAATCAGTTAATTAAATTTAGACTGACATTTACAGTAGTTCTTTCATCTGTATTAGGCTATCTAATAGGTATGAGTGGCGAAGTAAACTGGACAGAACTTTATGCACTTACACTTGGTGGATTTTTGGTAGTTGCTTCATCTAACGGCTTAAATCAAATTGTAGAAAAAAACTACGATGTATTAATGACACGTACCGAAAATAGACCGCTAGCCCAAAATAGAATGGGAGTGCTAGAAGCTTCTATTTTTTGCACCATTACAGGCATTGTAGGTATTTATTTACTAGGAACTTATCTTAACCAATACGCCGCTATTCTAGGTGTTGGATCATTAATTAGTTATGCCTTTATCTATACTCCACTCAAAAGAGTGTCAAGTGTGGCTGTTTACATTGGCGCTATACCGGGAGCTATTCCTCCATTATTGGGTTGGGTTGCGGCTACAGGTAAATTTTCGGCTATTGCCGGCATTCTATTTTTAATACAGTTTATATGGCAATTCCCTCATTTTTGGGCTATTGCATGGATACTGGATGATGATTATAAAAAAGCAGGTTATAGACTACTGCCGCTAAAATCAGCAAGATCAAAATCTTCTGCGATGTTGATTATTTTATCCTGCGCTATATTGATCCCCGTTAGTGTAATCCCATATCTTATTGGGATGGCAGGCTTGGTTAGTACCCTAGTGATTACAGCTAGTTCTCTTGCGTTAACCATCTTGGCGATAAAATTATATAGATCACTATCGTTGGCAGACGCAAAAAAATTGATGTTTGCATCCATTATTTACAACCCTTTGGTCCTTATATCGTTATTACTAGATAAGATGTAACTAAATATGAAAGAAGAAGTAGAATACACCGGAATTCATCCTAAAAAATTCAGCCTTTGGTTGTTATTATTAGGAGTTCTGATGCTGTTTGCTGGACTAACCAGCGCATACATCGTAAGACGAGGAGATGGCAATTGGTTTGATTTCCCTATACCTACCGTTTTTTTATTTTCTACTATACTTGTTTTACTTAGTTCTTTAAGTATGTGGTTCGCATACAGTTCCGCTCAAAAAGATGAGATAGGTCGTGTGAAATTAGGGCTGATAATCACCATAATATTAGCTGTAGCCTTTACTTTATCGCAATATTGGGGATGGACAGTCATGGAAGATCAAGGTTTATATTTTGTAAATCCAAAAGAAGGCGAAAAAGTATCTGCCTCTTTTCTAATTGCCATTGCGGCCATACATTTAGTTCATATTTTAGCAGGAATATTGTTCCTTATTTCAACTTACATAAAGACATTAAACGCAAAAGTTCACAAGAAAAACCTATTAAGTATAGACATGTGCAATACTTATTGGCACTTCGTAGGTCTTTTGTGGGTTTATTTGTATTTGTTTTTATATTTTGCACCCGATTTTTAACCAATGTCAACACAAACAATATCACAATCAAGCATTTGGGGAGGAGGAAACTCTCCATTTAAGATAAGTTACGGTAAACTCATGATGTGGGTTTTCTTACTTTCTGATGCATTCACATTCTCTTCATTGCTAACTGCGTATGGGGCTATTCGTTATAGTTTTTCATCTACAGATACCTTTATTGAAGAAGTTACTCCCGCTAAACTAGAGGCGGACGGAATTCCCGTTAGTGATGGCAGAATCCATTTTACCTTTGCGGATAATTTAATAGAAAAATATACCCCTGAAGCGGCATCTCACGCTGCACACGGAGTTGAAGCACATGCTGATCATACCGACTATTTCGTTCAAAAAATGGGAGAAACTGGCATCTTTAGTGAGACTCATTGGCCTTCTCCTGACTTAGTATTTAATCACTTCCCAGGATTTGGCATTTTTGATTTCCATGGTATGCACCTGCCGCTGATATTTGTGTCTTTAATGACACTTATCCTTATTTTAAGTTCCGTAACTATGGTACTTGCAGTAGAAGCTGGCCAACGCGCAGACAAAGCTGCAGTAAGCAAATGGATGTTCTGGACTATCATCGGTGGTTTTATGTTCTTAAGCTGTCAAGCTTGGGAGTGGACGCAGTTTATAGGAGCAGGATCCCGCATGTATGTCAATCCTTATGGCCCCCCAACCTTCGCAGCCTTGTTTTTCGGTGTTACGGGTTTCCATGGTTTTCACGTATTCTCAGGTGTAGTACTTAACGTCATTATATACATCAATAACCTAAAAGGCACTTACGAAAAAAGAGGCCATTACGAAATGGTTGAAAAAGTTGGTTTATACTGGCACTTTGTTGACCTTGTATGGGTTTTCGTTTTCACGTTCTTCTACCTAATCTAATTTAAACCATAAAGTATTATAATTATGTCTTCACATTCAAATCATAACATAGATATACACGACGAAGTAAATTACGATCCAACCGTTTGGGTACCGCATACACACAGTCATGGAACAAAAGATATTTGGCTGAAATTCTGGATACTTCTAGGCCTTACCGTAATAGATGTTGCTTTTTATTTTATCATGCCTCCATCTATGGCTAGAAACATTATTTTCATAGCGCTAGGTATTGTAAAAGCCATTTACATCGTAGGAACCTTTATGCACATGAAGCATGAAAAAATAGGTTTTGCTTCCATGATTATACTCCCTATGATGCTTATTATTTTCTTCATTGCTTGGATGTTATTTGAAGGAAATTTCTGGGGCACCATTTAAGCTAATCCATGAAAAGAGTAGGTGGACTAATTATAGTTGGTATAATTATCCTTATACCCGTTCTCATTGCCTTCTATTGGCATTCTAAAGAATTTAAGTACACAGAATTACCCGTTTATTCTACTGATGAAATGGGTGAAGAAGTGCCTTATTATATCGATAGCTTCTCCTTGATAGATCAGAACGGAGATGTATTTACACGTGAAGACATTGGAAACAGAGTCTTTATAGCTAACTTTTTCTTTGCGTCTTGTCCTGAGGTTTGCCCTACTATCAATGGGCATCTGAAAATAGCATCTCAAAAACTTGAAAACAGTACGGATGTACTATTTTTATCGCATACGGTAGATCCGTATAACGATACAGCAGCGGTACTCCGAGCATACGCAGATAAATTTGAAGTAAATGATGATCAATGGAAATTCTTAACCGGGAGTAAAAGCACTATTTACCGATTAGCTAGAGACAGCTATAAGGCGGTAATACAAGCTGTTCCCGATACCACTGATTTTATTCACAGTGAAAAAGTAATGTTAGTTGACAAAGATTTTCACGTAAGGGGAATCTACGATGGGCTTGACATTACCGATATCATGAAAATGATAGAAGATGCCCGTTTCTTATTAAAAACATATAAAGACCAAGAAAAAGATGAAAATAAGCGATAAAGCATTTTTTAGGATAGCCATGGTAGTTTCTGTGGTCGTTTTTGTGTTAGTAGTATTACTAAACAAACGCGTATTAAATCCGCCTACAGAATTCCCTGCATTTATTTACAAGCTACCCCTGCTACATGCCATCATAAATGGTACGTGTGCTGTATTATTACTTCTATCACTTCGTGCGATTAAAGGGGGTAATGTCGCTAAGCATAAATTGCTCAACATTACGGCATTTTGTTTATCTGCCGTTTTCTTATTAAGCTATGTAACGTATCATTTCTTTGTACCTGAAACCAGTTATGGTGGCGAAGGAGCAATGAAATACGTGTACTACATCATCCTAATTTCGCATATCTTTTTGGCTGCCATTGTTTTGCCAATGATCTTGTTGGCATTTTGGTATGCACTCAATAACAACATAGCTAAGCACCGAAAAATAGTGCGATTCACCTACCCTATTTGGCTCTATGTAGCTGTAACAGGAGTTTTGGTTTACCTACTTATTTCTCCTTACTATTCGTTCTAAACAGTTGAAAGCTACCCTACAACGGCTACTGCAACAAATACTGGGTTACGATACCTACTTATGGTATTTTACCCTGTACAAGTTACGCACGCTCAAGTACGACAAGCATGAAAACGATTTCTTTCATTTTCTTACTCTGATTCAAAAAGACCAAATCGCATTAGATATAGGAGCAAATCTAGGTTTAATGTCGTATCATCTTTCCAAAAACACCAAAGAAACTTTTGCGTTTGAGCCGATGCCTAACAACTATAAGGTTATAGAAAAAGTAAAAGCCAAGTACGGATTAAGCAATTTACAGCTATTAACCAACGCCCTAGGCAATGAGAATAAGCAAATACAACTGGTTTTGCCCGAAGTAGATGGGGTAAAAAAGCAAGGCCTTAGTCACGTGGTGGATGCAAAAATGACGGAGTTTAATGACGGGAGTATTTTTGAGACTAAATGCTTAAAATTGGATGATCAACCCGAACTAAAAGGAAAGAGAATTGATGCTATCAAGATTGACGTCGAAAACTTTGAATATGAAGTATTCTTGGGTGCAGAAAATATTTTAAAAACCGACAAGCCCGTTATTTACTGTGAGCTTTGGGATAATAAAAACCGGTTAGATTGTTTTGACTATCTGCAGGGTTTAGGCTATGAAACAATGGTCTTGCGACAGGGTAAGTTAGAAGCGATACAAAGTAACCCAAGTAATATACAGAACTTCTTCTTTATCCATAAACACCCTTAACTTTGCGGTCATGAAAAAGATATTATTTATTCTATTTCTCATCTCGGCTGCAGCCTTAACAGCCGATGCACAATGTCCTATGTGCAAAGCTTCCGTAGAGAGCGGAATGAAAGATCCGAATTCTAAAGGAAGAGGCCTCAATGATGGCATCCTATACTTATTAGCCACTCCGTATATCGCCATCGCCATTATTGGAGGTGTTTGGTATAACAAGAGAAGGAAGTAAGTCATGAGTTCTATACACTCTTTCTTAGGCGGTAAATGTCCGCAATGTCATGAGGGTAATGTATTTACGCACAAAGCATCAAATCTTAAACATTTTAGAGAAATGCATGACCACTGTCCTAGTTGTAACGTAAAGTTCGAATCAGAACCTGGTTTCTTTTGGGGTGCGATGTATTTTAGCTACGCGTATAGTGTTGCTTCATTTATCATAATCGGTTTTTTCTTTTTCACTTATAGTGATGATGTAAATTTAGGATATTACATAGGTACCGTAATCGTATTTACCATACTCACCTCTTCTATTTCTTATCGTATGTCACGCCTGATGATGATGTACATCGCAGCGCCATACCGCAGGTTTAGAGGTAAATAAAAAAACCTCCCATCAAAGACAGAAGGTTTTCCAATTTACGTTATTTAAAAAATCTATTTTCCAGCTGCTAATGCTACTGGTTCTACGCCGTTTATTATATCCGTAATCTTTTGCTCTATCTCTTCCATCATTTCTGGATTGTCTATAAGCAATTGTTTTACTGAATCTCTACCTTGTCCTAACTTCGTTTCGCCGTAGCTAAACCAAGAACCGCTTTTTTGTATTACGTTGTTTTCAACTCCAAGATCTACTACTTCTCCCGCTTTTGAAATTCCTTGGCCATACATGATATCAAACTCTACGACCCTAAACGGTGGAGCTACCTTATTCTTGGCTACTTTCACTTTTACACGATTTCCGACAATGTCTACCCCATCTTTTATACTACCCGTACGACGAATATCAAGCCTTACCGATGCATAAAATTTAAGTGCATTACCTCCAGTGGTTGTTTCTGGGTTACCAAACATAACGCCTATTTTTTCTCGTAACTGGTTGATAAATATGCAAATACAGCCTGTTTTACTAATTGTACCTGTAAGTTTACGTAGTGCTTGAGACATTAAACGAGCGTGTAAACCCATTTTAGAATCACCCATATCTCCTTCTAATTCTGCACGAGGTACAAGAGCGGCTACCGAGTCAATTACAATGACGTCAATAGCACCTGAGCGTATTAAGTTATCGGCAATTTCCAAAGCTTGCTCACCGTCATCTGGCTGAGAGATTAGTAATTCATTGGTATCGATACCTACTTTTTCTGCATAAAATTTATCGAACGCGTGTTCTGCATCCACAAATGCACAAATACCTCCTAGTTTTTGCGCTTCGGCGATGCAATGCATAGCCAAGGTTGTTTTACCTGAAGACTCCGGGCCATATATTTCAATTACTCTTCCTTTAGGAAAACCGCCTACACCTAAGGCTATATCCAATCCTAGAGAACCTGTAGAAATCGTATCTACTTTTACAATATTCTCATCATCCATTCGCATAACCACTCCCTTACCATAAGACTTTTCAAGTTTGTCTATGGTGAGTTTAAGTGATTTCAGTTTTTCTTCGTTTTCGCTTTTTGACATTATTATTATCTAAACTATTATTCCCAAATATATACTAATGCAACTCAAAAAACAACAATTGGAAAATGTGTTGATATAAATCGTTAATCTCCCCAAAACATATACTACACTACACGTAACTTCGTTGGATATTTATAACGTAGATCATCCATTATTTTGAAAAAAATCATTCTTTTCATTGCTTGTTTTACTGGGTTAGCCACAGCCAAAGCACAGATTACTTCTGGAGACACTAGCGTAATCATTGTTACTGCTTATTTGCCTGACGTACAAGAAACCAAAAAAATAGATATACTTCCCATTATGGAAGACCCTAAAGTAAAACCACCTGTATACCAATACGTTTTCCCTAATGTGGCCTATAAGCCAAAGGCTGTTTATTCACCCATTGATCCTATATTCATTAAACCTGAAGAGAAAGAAGAACTTAGTGATAACTACCTAGAAGTAGGCGGTGGCAATTACTTAACCTCGTACCTGAACGCAAGTATCCACAATACTCAGGATAAATACTATATGTATGGGTTGAATGTAAAACACCATGCAGCCAATGCCTCTAAGGATCCAAACCAAGCTCTTTTTAGCCAAAATCAAATCACCGCGTTTGGCAGCAGAGAAAAAGGGAATGACTTGTTTGGAGAAATGGACTACCAACGTAATGTGGTGCACTACTACGGTTATTTGGCCGATACTTCCGAAAGAAGTTTGGATGATATTCATCAGATTTACAATGACGTGAATGCCAAGGCACAATGGTCAAGACAGCAATCTAAAGTAAACAATAGATTGAATTTAAAAAGTGACGTAAACTTAGGCTTCAATCTATTTGATAAATTGAGTGAAAGCGAGAACACATTTAGGGTAATCAATAAAAATGACTTTAGTGCTGGAAAAGGTAGACTTCACCTAGATCTAGGAGCAACCTACACGCAACTTACCGAAACAGCCAAGTATAACCGTCTTTTTATCGACTTTAAACCTCACTACGAATTGACCTATAAAAAATGGAATTTAGATATAGGTGCCAACTTGAATTACTTGTCAGATACCAATGGAGGTGTTATTAAACCTGCACCTTATCTCAAGGCAGAGACTTACTTGGTTCCCAAAATTCTGAGAGGCTATTTTGGAATAACAGGAGACTTTCAAAAAAATACCTTAAAATCCTTGAGTTATGAGAATCTATTCCTTGGCAATACTATTCAATATGCCAATACTTATGTCTTGAAATTTCAAGGCGGAATGAATGGCAGCTTCAAAAGATTTGTAGCGTTTGGGATCAATATTTCTCAAGAGTTCATTAAGGATCAATACTTCTTCGTTTCAGACACTAACGCACTACGTAATTTCACCACCGTTAAAGACGATATGAGCCGCCTTACTTTCTCAGGCGAATTAAAATTTAACGTGAACCAACACATTGAAATTGGATTTAGAGGAAATGTGTATTCCTACAGTCTAACGGCTGAAAAAGAAGCTTGGCACCTTCCCTCCTATGACGCGGCACTGTTTTCTACAGTGCGCTTAGCCGATCGGATTTATATACGTGGTGGATATTTTGCAACCAGCGCTAGAAATGCGCGCGATTTAAATAGCAAAGAATTTGTTCTTGCGGCTATCAATGATGTAAATTTAGGTTTTGAATACCGATACAAGAAAAATATTTCCGGTTTTATACGGGTAAACAACATACTAAACCAACGATACGAACTGTGGAATAACTACCGAGCTCAAGGCTTAAATGCCCTTGCTGGTATTACATTTTCACTTTAATAATTTTTAGCACATTTAGCTCAAAAAAAAGCTATATAATTAGTAATATTGCATCAGATGAATTTGGCAAAAGAAATATCATTTTTACTGTATAAACACAACTGTGTTATACTGCCAGGATTCGGTGCGTTCTTGATTAATGAAAAACGGGCAGAAAAAAATGTAGTTGCACAGTATGCAATGCCTAAGCAGGAAGTAATTAACTTCAACAAGCAAATAATCAATAATGATGGCTTAGTTGCCAACCACTTAAGTCAGCATTTACAATGCTCCTACGAAGAAGGACTGAAAGCAGTCGAAAATTATATTTCTGAACTATGGGTTGAGCTCGAATCAAAACGCAATGTAGAAATAGCTGAAGTAGGTACTTTCTATTATACCCAAGAGTCTAAACTCGTATTTGTTCCGCATTATCTAGTTAATTTTAGTCGTGAATCCTTCGGATTACCTAAATTACGTTTAAAACAATTAGTTGCAGAGCCTAAACCCGCTACCACCGTAATCGCGCAAAAACCTTTAATCGCGGAACAGGCGCAAAAGACTTTATTGCCAACGGTAGAAGTCATCACGGAATCCAAAGCAAGTGAGCCTGTTGCCTCAGCAACTAGAAGACTAGCCAGACAACAAGCTGCCGAGGTAAAAAAACGAGCTAAACAAATCAAAGCAACAAGGCAGGGTACTAAAAAATTATCCAGCCTAACCATTATCAATAGTATTGGATCTTTATTCTTAATCGGTATTATAGCTGCTTTATTGAATTTTGAAATGAATCTAGCTTCTAGTGCCGAACTAGACAGTCAGATTGCATCCTTATTGGAAACTCCTTATTTATCTTTTGATTCATTTGAACCAAATCTCGTAAATGTAACCGAAGAAGAGGATCCTACCGCAATCCTACCCATAGAAACCCATGACGTATATGGCATCTATGCACAGGTAGAATCTGCTCAAATCGCTGAACAACTAAAAAGCGAATTAGGTGAAATGTATAGCGATGTGACATCGGTAAATAATGACGATGGCACTTCGAATGTATTTGTGATTTCTTTTGACAGTGAAGAACTGGCTAAAGAATACCAAGCACTCTTACAAAATAAAATGAACCATAAACTAGTTATAGAACAAAAATAAAATGAGCATACTATTACAAATAGTGCAAGGTGGAGCCGCAGTTGCAGAAACCGTAGCTGAGACTACTAATGAAGGTGGAGGAATGGACATATTTAGTTTAATATGGAAAGGTGGAATCGTGATGATACCTATCGGTATTTTAGGTGTAATTGCCGTTTACCTTAGCATTGAACGCTACCTTACCATCAAAAAAGCAAGTGTGCTTGACTCTCAATTTATGGGAAATATTAAATCTATGGTAACCGAAGGTGACGTAAAAGGCGCTCAAAGACTATGCGTAGCCAATGGAACTCCTATTGGGCTCATGATCGATAAAGGTCTTTCCCGAATAGGTAAGCCTCTAAAAGATATTAGTGTAGCCGTAGAAAATATAGGTAAACTAGAAGTGTATAAATTGGAAAAAGGAATGGCGCTTTTGGCAACTATCTCGGGAGCTGCTCCTATGCTAGGTTTCTTGGGTACGGTAACGGGTATGATTCGTACGTTTAACCAAATGCAAGAGGCCGGACAACAAATTACCGCTGATTTATTAAGTGGAGGTATTGGAGAAGCCATGATGACTACTGTTGCAGGACTCGTAGTAGGTATTTTTGCCTATATCGGTTATAACCTTCTAAGCAGTTTTATCAATAAAGTAGTGTATATCATGGAAGCTACCACCGTAGAATTTCTAGATATTATGCACGAACCTGGAAAATAACGATGGATTTAAGAAGAAATAGTAAAATCAATACCGATTTCAATGCCTCAAGTATGACGGACATTGTTTTCTTGTTATTGATTTTTTTCATCATCATAAGTTCAATTGTTAAAGAACCTGCGCTTAAATTAGTGTTGCCTAAAGGCGTAAATAAAGTCAATCCCATCAATAAGGTAATTGTGGTTTCTATCGATGAAAACTTAACTTATGCTATTGATGACAAACAAATAACCATTGACCAGCTACCCACTGAACTAGCTTCTGTGTTGAGTAGTAATGCGAATGCAACCGTAAGTATACGCGGAGATAAGAATATACGTTACGATGACGTTATGAATGTGGTGATGATTGCAGACCAGGCAGGTGCCAAGGTCGTGCTTGCACTGGATAAAGTAGATTAACACAACGAATTCAAGTATGATCGATTTTAATAGAACAGAAGATAAACAAGCGATGGCAGGCACTACGGTGTTTTACATTCTGCTTATTTTATTGCTTTTTATTTTGAGTAAGTCATGCACCACTGCTGAAGCAAAAGACGAAGAAGCAGGTGGAGTTGCCATCAGTCTGGGTCAACCTGATCAAGGTGGGCCTGACAATAGTTCTGCGCAAGAAGAAAGCACGCCTCCGCCAAGTGTTCCAGAATACACTCCACAAAGTCAACTCACCAGTGACGATGCCGAAGCCCCTGTGGTTCAAAAAACAAAACCTGCTCGTAAAGTAAAGCCTAAAACAACTCCCACTGAGCAAACTCCTAAAACAGAACCTACCAAACCCGCAGAACCAGCACCTACCAAAAGTGCTCCTAAGATTAACATTGGAAAAGATAAGACGGGCAAGGGCTCAGGAGACGATACCCGAAGCGGAGGATACAAAGGCAGCCCAGACGGAACACCAGATGGCGACCCAAATGGGAATGGTGGTAAAGGTAAACTAGGAACAGGAACAGGTAGCGGACCAACAAGCGGTCCCGTTGTGGGATTAATTGGTGGTTTTGATGCCAAAATAAATCCTCCTTCAGGCGGTATTCAAGATAATGGAGTCGTACGATTATACGTATGTGTAAATGAAAACGGCACTGTTACTACCGTAAAACATGATCCTTTACGTGGAGCCCCTGGCACTACGACCAATTCTAGATTAATCGAAAAAGCTATAAGTTCCATCAAGCAATCTTCTTTTAAGAATGTAAGTGGTTCTGACGGAGGTTGTGGTCACTTTACGTACACCTTCCAAGTAAACTAATCAGCAGCTTGACCTACGAGCAAACCTTAGCCTATCTCTTTGCCAAATTACCTATGTACCAACGCATAGGAGCCGTTGCCTACAAAAAAGACCTTACCAATACCCTGGCACTTTGCGCTGCCTTGGGCAATCCTCAACATGCTTTTAAATCTGTACACGTGGCCGGCACCAATGGCAAAGGGTCGACATCTCATATCCTATCTTCCCTGTATCAAAACAATGGCTATAAAGTAGGATTGTACACTTCGCCCCATTTGGTAGATTTTAGAGAACGCATCAAAATTAACGGAGAATTGTGCTCTCCAGAATTTGTAATCCAATTTACCGCCGTTATTGCTCCGCTCATTGAGCAACTAAAACCTTCCTTTTTTGAAATAACAGTTGCCATGGCCTTCAGCTATTTTGCTGAACAAAAGGTGGATATCGCCATCATTGAAACGGGTTTGGGAGGTCGATTAGATAGTACCAATATCATTCAACCGCTTGCATGTGTCATTACCTCTATAGGCTATGATCACAAGGATATGTTGGGCGATACCCTCGAACTTATTGCCGGCGAAAAAGCAGGTATCATAAAACCAAACGTTCCGGTAGTTACGGGAAATATTTCAGAAAGTCCGTTACAGGTAATTTTAGCGAAAGCGAAAGAACAGGAAGCAAAACACTTTAGCTACGCAACACATTCGTTTGCTTCTGATTTAAAAGGAAAACATCAATCGTGGAATATCGGATGTGCTTTGCAAGTAGAAGCTATTTTACAAGATCAATTCCCTACCCAACCCGCAAAAACAGCGTATGCGCTTGCTCATGTTTGTAGCAGTACACACTTTGAAGGAAGATGGCAAAAGTTGCATGATTCACCCTTGGTCATTTGCGATGTGGCGCACAACGAAGAAGGAATTGGGTTAATAGCCGATGAAATTCGAAATTTAGGTCTACGTGTTTATTTTATATTGGGATTTGTCTCGGATAAAGAGTTGAATAAAATCGTACCTCTACTCCCACCCGCGCAGTCTATTCACTTGGTAAAACCACAAGTTATACGAGGTATGGAAACGGATATCGCTGCCGAGGCTTTTACTTCTTTTGGTATTCCGACTACGCAGCAAGCCACTCTTTTAGAAGCTGTAAACGAGAGTTTAATCCAAATCTCTGCTTCAGGTCATGCTGAATCTTCCTTACTTTTCATTGGAGGGAGTAATTTTGTAGTGGCCGATTTATTACAACTTAAAGCTGAACATAAACTCCCTTGGAAATAATTGAAATATATACAGACGGTAGCTCACTCGGAAACCCTGGTCCCGGTGGTTACGGTATCGTGCTCAAGTATAAAGGGCAGCGTAAAACAGCCAGCGAGGGTTTTGCCAAAACTACCAATAACCGCATGGAACTTATGGCGGTTATACAAGCACTGCATTTATTAAACGACGCCGCCAACAACAAAGAAGTACATATATACTCCGACTCTAAATATGTAATAGATGCCGTGCAGAAAAAATGGGTTTTCGGATGGGAGAAAAAAGGATTTAAAGACAAAGCCAACCCTGATCTTTGGCGCCAATTCTTAGCGATATATCCCAACTATACCATTCATTTTCATTGGGTGAAAGGCCATAGTGGGGTTCCCGAAAATGAAATCTGTGACCAATTGGCAAAAGCTGCCGCCGAAGGCAAAAACTTAAAAGCCGATGTGGGTTATGGGGTGAGTGCTGATGATGCTCGTTTATTCTAAACAAACTACGGCGAAGCATAGAAAACCGTAAAACTAAACTTAGGCTAGTTTTCTGCGTTTCATTTCTGTAATAATCAGCGAGAGTTCTCTCCCTGCTTGACCTTTTACACTGCTGTTTTCTTGTGCACGCCGACTTAAGTAAGGTAATACTTCTTTTACCGGGCCATACGGCAAATACTTGGCTACATTATAGCCCGCATGCGCCAGGTTAAAACTAATATGATCACTCATGCCATAAAGCTGCGCAAACCAAAATCGATCATCCTTTTTATCCAACTTAGCCTCTGCTATGAGTTGGGCGAGTAAATACGAACTTCCTTCGTTATGGGTACCTGCCATCACACTCACTACATCTCTGTTTTCAAAACACAGCGTAAGTGCCTCGTTGTAATCACGATCCGTATTTTCTTTAGACACTTGTATGGGACTCACATAGCCTTTTTCAATAGCTCTCAAGCGTTCTTTTTCCATATAGGCGCCACGTACCAGCTTAAACCCTAGTTTATACCCACCTGCGCGTGCAGCTGCTATTTGATGCTGTATTTCGGCTATTCTTCCCGTGCGATACAGCTGAATGGTGTTGTATACAATCGCCTGCTCTTGATTGAATTCTTGCATGTTGGCAACCGCTAATTCATCAATGGCTTTCTGTATCCAAGTCTCTTCCGCATCTATCAAAATTTTGACGTTATGTTGGGCAGCGAGTGCACATAGTTGATGTACTCTACTGGACACATCGGATAGTTCGTTATTTTGCTTGGTGCTTAAGCTAACGCCTTCAGATGCGGCTACTAACGCGCTAAAAGAACCAATACCTGTACATTTAAACACGGCAAAAGGATACGCAGGTTGATTTGCTGCTTCCAAAATCACTTTTTTGAGCTCTTCAAATGCGGCGGCATAGGCTTGATTATCTGCCCCGCCCTCTACGCTGTAATCTAAGATGGCCCCTATCCCATTGGCGTGCAATTCAATCGCAGATTTTGCACTTTCGGTTATCGTTTCCCCTCCACAAAACTGATGAAAAATAGTCTTTTTGATCAATCCTTTGATGGGTAGACCTATGGATAATGCGAAATTGGCCAATTTAGGTCCATTGCTAACTAACCATGGATAGGAAAAGGTTTGAAACAAGCGATATGCTTTTTGCAAGTCGAAGTTTGACTTATGCGCGAAGGCATGTTGGGTATCGTCAAAAGATAGCTTCATTTATAGCTAGCAAATTTATACGGATTTATGAAGTAAATGGTTAGAAGTTTAGAAGGTTAAAAGTTTAGTGGGATACTAGAATCCATTATACAGCGAAGCACTGGAGAAGTTTAAAAGTTTAAGAGTTTAAGAGTTTATTGAGATTACAGAAACCTCTTACATAACGAAATGATTGATAAACATACAATTTGAACAGTTTAAGAGTTTAGAAGTTTAAAAGTTTATTGAGATTACAGAAACCTCTTAAATCACGAAATGATTGATAAACATGCAATTTGAACAGTTTAAAAGTTTATGGATTTAGCAGGAACATCGACACTGCGAAGCACTAAACTCTTAAACTTTTAAACTAAAAAGAGAACATTGTAGGGAGCTTAAGGTAAAGTTAACGCAGTACTCAAATTAACTACTACTCATTACTAAAATAAACAGCGAAGCGTTAAACTCTTAAACTTTTAAACTAAAAAAGTAATACGCTCGCAAATTTAAGGTAAACTCATCGCAGTAATTACATCCAGGACTACCAAGCAAACCCCTAAACAGCGAAGCACTGGAGAAGTTTAGAAGTTTATGAGTTTAAAAGTTTATTGATTTACTAGAAACCCATCAAACGGGGAACTGTAGAGATATAAGTTTGTGAGTTTAGAAGTTTATCGAACTACTAGAATCCCTTAAAC